>Ga0099825_1001241_pt1 | contig 31952 bp, 12 predicted proteins | sample SiratroredBW_FD_76838 | JGI IMG/M metagenome (GOLD analysis project Ga0099825, IMG submission 76838) | Root nodule microbial communities of legume samples collected from California, USA - Siratro red BW | ecosystem: Host-associated > Plants > Roots > Nodule | place: USA: California | collected...
ATATAATAAAATATATTATAAAAAAAAAGTGTAAAGTTAAATTAAAAAATATTATATTTATATATATATATATATATATATATATATATATATATATATATATATATATATATATATATATATATATATATATATTAATGACTATAAGGTGTTTCAAGTTAACTCCACACTTATTTTCTAAATTCTAGCTTAATTTACCTCAATTTTAATAATCAATAATGTGATTTTATGTTCAATTGGATCAACTTAAACATTTATATGTTATTTTTAATAATTGAAAATAACTGTAAAACACATTATCAACCTTAATTATATTTAAATTAAATTAAAAATTGACATTTTAGATCAACCTTATTTGAACTTACTATCTTATTTATTGAGATTAAAGTCTTTAGAAATTCAACCAAAGTTCTAACGAGAATCTAGGTCACCATAGACTAAAACATTATCAAGCCTTAAATTACACTCTATATAAAAGTGATTAAAAGAAACCCTTCTAGGTTTCAACTAGAAATAGAACTTATTATCTTTTGAATAAAGTTAGCATAAAGTTAGCAGAAAAAAATATTAAGTTTTATTCATTACGAGAAGTGAATCACCTTTTCAACTAATTAAGAAGCCTAGAGTTTTAGAAATTGAAATGACTTAAACTCTTCAGTAATACTGCTAATGAAATAACAAGAATTTGATAATTATTTTGACTATTTATGAAAATGTTTTCCTTCTTAGATAAATAGTTAAAAATACTTTAAAGACTTTTTTAAACTCAAGTTAATAATCAATAATAAATATAAACAAGCATCAAAGTACAAACATGATATTTATTTTATAATAAAATAATAAATTATAATCATAAATGGTAAAGCTATTATCTTCTTTAAAATTTTGATGTAAAAATCTTAAAAGATATTATTGTGATATTGTAATAAATAATTAGAGATCTTAAGTGATGAATAACCTGTCTCATCATTCTTTAAGAATTTGGTTCATATTGTAATCCAAGTCTATATAACAATAAAATATCTATTTTCAATATAATGAAGTTGGTTCTAAATTTAATATTTTAAAATAGAATGGGATTACATTTTATGTTTTCTTTTTTACTTTTATGAATGAAAATTAATTTTCACTCTTCTTAAATATTATTTGGTGTAAAAGGTCAAAGTGAAATATTTATATCATTATGTACAATCTTATCCTACATGCTACACACCACACATATGAAGTGCATAGTCACCTTCCTATATGAAAGCAGGAGTGCCCACAGCCAGGGTGCCCCGCTATACCAACTAATTATTATTTTGTTTTTTATGTCTAAATTCCTTTCACTTAATATTGGATTGTTCTTGCATACAAGATCTGATGCTATTCCAATTATTTTCACATGTCAAATCATATAAATGTCACCAAACAGAATAATTTGCTAATACTATGATGAACTTTTCTTAAAAAATCATTTTTTAAAAGTGGAGATATAAATATAATATCTTAAATCACAATAAAAAGTTTGGAGTTTTTTTATAAAATAAGTTAGATTATAGCACCAAACAATAGCAAACCATAATAATTAGCAGACAGTTTCTTTTAAGAATCCACTAAATTTTGTGTGTATTTAGAGCTATTTAATTTAGAGCAAATTTGGACAAAGAAGTACCCATATTATTATTGGTCACAAACAAACAAAACCATTACTTTGCTTATGACAGGATTACTTTTTTTTTTGTTACATTTTTAAGTAATTTGTTAATTATAAATGATTGAATTAACAATTTTATCATATACCATTGTTTGTGATTGAATTACAAAAAAAAAAGTACATTAGAAAACTATGAGGTTTGGAAATAGAATTATCCAAAGCCGTCAAGATTCTTTTTCCATTTTTTTATCACTACAGTTGTCAAAAAGCAAATAAAATAAAAAATGTGTTATATATAAGAAATAATATTACTATTTTTTCAAAATCATAATAAAATCATAGAAAAGTAAATAAGAAAAATCCTTTTTTCCTTGCCAAAAGAGGGAAAGTTACTGGGGAACAAAGGTTAGTTTGCTATTTATAGGCTTTTGCTTCGTGCACCCACTTATTTCCTACCTGCACCCCATAGTTTCAAAAGGTTGAAAATGCTCTTGATGAGTTCTCTACACCAACCCTAATTTTTATGCCTTCTTCTTTACCGTTCCCGCCTCTCCTTCATCGCTGTTTGCATTTGTTATTTTATGTTGATATTCAACTATTTAGTATTAGACGTTACATTGCCGTTGGAGGAAATTCCTAATTTACCGGTTAAGAATCTTTTCTTTTTGTTTGTAAAGATCTACACCTGTAAACTTACTTTTGTATAAATATTATTTATAGTTAAATACATAACAATTTCATCTGATCTTTTGACGACCAAGTCTTCTTCCATATTAGTTCTGTAAAAATAAAATTATGATATCAAAAAAAGTCACAATTAACAGGTTTTCTAAGTTTCTAAAACACTTAATCCAGAAGTAAAAATATGTATTTCAGAATAACCAATCTAAAATATATATTTTACTTTCCAAATTACTTGTTAAGAAATCTAAAATAATTGTTCTAAAGTACCCTTTGAAATGATCTCTGACAATTGCCTTTTAGGATTGCTGTTCTAGAATTGACGAAAACAGCAGCCGAAGAACAGTGATAAAAGAGAAGAAGCTTATAGAGGTATTGTTAGAAATTATGAGGGTACAAGAAGCAAAACTCTATTTATGTGGTGGAAAAATAGGCCTGAAATTGCAAGTGAAAAAAAAGGCCCTGGCCCATGCAAGGATGACAGTTAATGGCTTAACGCTTGCAGTGTAAGAAAGCTGGAGGCTGAAATTGGAAAGCAGATACATTTATCGCAGAACAAAATTCTTCGCAATTTCACCTCATCTGTTTCCGCGCAATTATCGTTAAAGTTTTTATTAGGTTTCTTCTGATTCCGGCTGCATGAGTTTCATCTGTGGAAAGACGAAAACCCCTGCAGGTATCTTTCTTCCCTCCCATAATAAGTCAACTATTTCGTTACATTCATCTCAAGAACATTAAAATGTTTGAATTTTCTGCTTATTGCTTGATATTATTATCGTTTAAATTATTATGATAACTAAAAGAATAAATGCAGACTTTAACAACGTAATTCCATGAGTAAACTTTGAGCAAGATTAATGTCGCTGTGACAACCAGAATTTTATCGAGCTATTCTGTGTAACATGTTGTCCATTTTATGCAAATGGGTAGTATGGGAATAATGGTGATCAGTTTCGCTCATGCATTTACAGAACCTTCAGAATGTACACCTTTAGGTTGACATGGTGGTATCGTTTTAATATTTATACGCTGATGCACTCTCTGTTGATATTATTGTAATATTCAGAAATCGTGCGGGAGAATAAGAGAATGCTGGACAGATCAATTAGAGAAATAGAACGAGAGAGAGTAGGTTTGCAGTCACAGGAGAAGAAACTGATTTCGGAGATAAAGAAAAGTGCCAAACAAGGCCAGATGGTATGGTGATTGCGTTTTGAACTTTTGCTATAGTATTTATTGCCTAGTTGCTTATGTCTAAGTAAAACGTACAAAACCATCTTATAAGGTAATTTATAAGGTGATATTTGCCCTATTTATATATTTTGGTATTATCTTTAGTTCATAAGTTAGGTTTTTCTCAATATTGTTTGCTTTAGTTTTTGGTTGGAGCATTGTCTATGCTCTTTACTGCATATCCATAATACCCTCCTCTGCCCCCTAAGTTGGAGGGTGGAGTTGATTTTCTGTTCATCTGTTTATTCTTTAGTCACAGAGGGTATGCGGATGTTGTCTGCTCACTCAAATACAATGTTCATATTATTTCAATTTTCATGTACTTCGCTGTGTATGTTGCCAACAATATATGTGGCTGAAAAAATTGTTCTCCGTGTGTTATAATAACAAAGATGTAGGACTTGTTTGGAGATATCTTCTCCATAATCACTTCTAGGGGAGAAAAAATAAGAAAGAAAAATGAAATTAGTCTTCTATAGATTTAAATTAGCTTATATGTTAGTTAAGAAAAAGAGATTTTGGAGAAGCTAATATGAAATGCCTTTTACGATTTAGTTAAGCGTAAGTTAATTTTAGCTAATGGTGAAGTCGATTTTCTTTTTCCTTCTTATTTTTTTCTCCTAAAAATGCTTATAGAGAAGTTTCTAAAAGCAAGCCTATATGCATAACGCATACACAGGTATTCACATTAATGTTGGGGATTAAACTTTGCTTTCCTAATGCATCACAGGCTCAAAACTATCTACTTAGGCATCTGTTTATTAAAATTGTTGAAGATTGAGCCTTCATTCCTTTAGAAAAGCAATGGAAAGGTTTGCAATTTTGTGGAACTGATATCTCCTTCTGTTGTTAAATTTAGGGTGTCTTTAATGTGATACTGAAGTTATATTCTTCTCATCGATATAAAAGTGTTTTGTTTAATTTTCACTTACTTAAATGACTTGTAAGCAAATAAAGTTGTGATTTTGTTACAGCGGCACTCACTTGTCTGTTTGGGAAGTATATAGGAAATGACCATAGTTTTAAACTTTGAAATTTAACTTCATGCCATTCTTGCAGGATGATTGAAACTGGCTTGCATGTTATAAACTCTTTTCTTATTTGGATATAAGTACGTTGTGTTATTCTAGTAATGTAATTTGGTAAATGCTGATTCTTTTGACCAATGAACTGATTTCGATGACAATCTTGATATTGTCAGCAAATTTATACTTGTGCTCATCGTGGTATATATTTAATTCTTAACACAGCCATTAAGTTGGGTAACTTAGGCTTTCCTGATGCTCTGTTTTGTTCATGCAAAATTTTCCAGGGAGCTGTTAAAGTGATGGCAAAAGATCTTGTTAGAACAAGACATCAAATTGACAAGTTTTATAAGCTCAAATCGCAGCTCCAGGGTGTATCCCTCAGAATTCAAGTATGTGCACCGTGGTATTGTGGTAGCATATCATCATTATAAGATTACAGTTCTGAATGTGAACGCCTCACTTTGGAAACTGATTGACTTGCTATCATTAAATTCCTTCAACATTTTAATAAGAAATCATACCTGTGCTGAATGTGAATGCTAAAAGTTGGTTTCTAATGTATCAAAATTGTTCAGACTTTGAAATCAACACAAGCGATGGGTCAGGCGATGAAAGGTGTGACTAAGGCAATGGGACAGATGAACGGGCAGATGAACTTGCCATCGTTGCAGAAAATCTTAATGGAATTTGAGTATCAGAATGATAGGATGGAACTGATTACAGAGGTGATGGGAGACGCAATGGATGATGCTCTTGAAGGGGATGAGGAAGAAGAAGAAACAGAAGAACTAGTGAATCAGGTTCTTGATGAGATTGGTATCAACATCAACCAAGAGGTACCTTGTTTACCCTTCCACTTATTTTTTTCAGCAGTAAGTATATGAATTAGTCACTATAATGCTATCTAACAAGTTCTGATTTGATATGCAGCTTTTGAGTGCACCATCAACAGCTGTTACTGCCCCAGCTGCACACACTAAAGTGCCTCAAGTTGAAAATGCTGGGGATGATGCCGCCATAGATAGCGATTTACAGGCAAGGTTAGACAATTTAAGAAAAATGTAATCTTCATTCTGATCAAGGAGACTCCAGTTTTACTGGTAAAGCCGGAACTCATTTTTAACATGCAGTGTTATTTAAATTGCCTGTGTTCTGTCACTGTTGATTCACTTCTTTTTTGGTCTTGCTAGTTTTGTGAGTTATTCAAGCTTAATTTTGTAATACTTTGTCGAAACAATTTCTATGCATGCTGTAAAGTAGTACACTTTGCATAGATATATAGTAATTCTTTTTTTATATTTTGTTGCTCCAGTTCTTAGTAATCACAATAAATAAAAAAATATGATCTATCTCAAACATAAAGATCATTTGATTATGACATTAGTTGGTTGAGTTCTTAGCGATATTATCTTTTAAAATTCATTCACGTGTTGTATAAAGTTCTCAAGATATAAGTGGCCCATTTTAATAATAATTGTTCAAAGAAAGTAAGGAACTAACAAGATTTAATCTTGATATGAAAAAGAGAGAAAAAAGATGTGGAAGAAAATATATACAAATCTTAATAAATACCGATATTTGTAATTTAAAAAAATGAGTACCAAAAACTAATTCAGACAAATAAATTGTGAAGTAATAAGTGAAAGAAACCTAAGAAAAAGATAAAAAATGTATCCGATTTTTAAATAAGTACCAGTTAACTTAAAATAATATATTGTATGGTTAATCAGGAACATTGATTATGTTGTTCCACTCTTAAACTTTGAAGATAAATTATATACTCAAAACATCACTTAAAAATGTTATAACTCCATTATTTTATCTATTATATATACAAATAATAGGATCACTATTTTTTCAACTGATGGATCACTTACTGGTATACTAGGAATTCATTCATTCACCTACTCATACTTTTTCTTTTGCTTTATTCATTCTCCGTGGAAAGCACGATGTTCTTCTATAGTTTATATAAATTGTGAAGCAATAATTGAGATATTAATTTATTACTAACTAAATTTGGTGCTAGAAAAATGGTGCACTAATAGCATTCGTAATGCAAGTCATTTTATGAGAAGTCTTAATCATGGTTGTCATTGTCGTTCGCGATTCAAGGCTTTCTGCAACAGTAACCTGCTATTTGTTTTTCAATTATTCCTCTTTACGGATTTCTCTTACAAAAGGAATTTGCAAGAGCTGTTCTACTAGATTTTCAATAATATTTCATTGTAATATCATTTTTAATTATGTTAAACATTTTTTTCCTAACTAAAAGTTCTGAACAGACTCTACGTTATATATTTTAAAATTTTAAAAACAGAGGAAAATGCAATGTAATGAGTTTTAATTGTATACGAGAATGGTTGTGTTATAATACATGTTATATTTACTGATTTTAGTGTCTGTATGATTAATTAAAGAACAATATTGTATTATTTTATTTTAAAAGATTTGTCACTTTTGCATGACTCCATTATAACTATATGTGTTATTTCAAATCTTAAAATCTATAATTCTTTATAGATTATATTATGAAACATATTTATCTTGGTTTAAGGCATCCAATAAAAAAGAATTCTTTAATTTTTTTTTCTCTCATCCTTTCTTGATGGTAAATAGTGAGGAAATTCTTTTTTTTTTTTGTTAATATTGATTAAGTTGGTTACCATTAATTCATATGAGACTATTTAGGTTTGTTTGATAGATGAAGAAGACTCACTCTTGTCATTAAAATTTTAAGTTTTTCTATGATTATACAAGTTATAAGTGAGTATGAGATAAACATAAAAGTGAGTCTCAAATTATTCATATTAAATACATTATCCAACTTGTATAAAAGAAGGTTAATTTTAAGTTGAATTAGATTTAATTTAATGATATACAAAACTTAACCAAATCTAAATGGAGTGTATTAAGATAATATTCCAACTTTTTTTAAGTTTATATAATAAAATATTGTATTAAGATAATATGATGTTGAAAAGACATGTTTATAAAGTAACCCAAAACACAAATGAGTCCCAACAAATAATGGTCGCAAAGATCTTCATAAATTGCTATTTATCCTTATTTAGCATGTTAAACATATATTAGTATGTGATTCAAAATTCACACTTGACGTACGCTGTTCATACAATAAACGTATAAAGCTTGCAATACGAAAATAATAATAATTTATTGCACCGTGCAATTATAGAATTTCACACAATTTGGCTTTCTTTCTGATTTATGCAATGATTTAAAATTTAAATAACTTCCAAAAATCCCACAAACGCCAATGGTATCGTACCAATCAGAACCGTTGGCCAAAGCCAGGTAAACATGTGATGATTATAATTTAAACAAAGACCATTTTTAAAATCAGTTTGTGTATAATAAAGTGAATAAATTATTTATCAGTGAGCTTTAAACTAAACGGCAATGAGTTATTGGAAATTAAAAATTAGATACTATAGCTCACCCGTGTCACAGCGATAACGAATCAAAATCAAAATCTCCAAACCTATATTTTTTATTAGAAAAGATGTTGTTGGAAATGATGAAGCCTATCAGAGACAGCAAATTCTTGTTCCCACCAAGAGATATACTTCAAGATCCAAATCAAGCTATGCATAAATTTGGAAGTGTAGACTCTAAATCTGTATACTGTTATGATTATTATGTATGGTTTGAAGTGTATATGAATGAACAAATATAGAAAAAACCAAGAGTGAGGAGTAGTGAACCTCTTTTGTGACGTAACATCATGAACAAGCTTTAGCTGTGTGTGTCTGTTCCTTGTGGAGAAAGTTGTGAAGGAGTGAGTGGTCACAATTCCAGGTCCTACGAACCACCCCATAAACAATCTTCTAATTTACATTTCATTCTAAATCAATTCCACAAAACCCATTTAAAAATTTCATACTTTGATTTCATCGTCATTCCAAGAAATCTCCACTACCGGACTCCACCAATGCAGGACCAGAATTGTGATGCGACAAATGCACGACAGGTGTTCGACAAATTGGGCAGTCGAAGTGAGAGTAGAGCCACATGTCTATGCATGGAGCGTGGAAGCAGTGCTTGCACTGTGGCAGCTTCCGAACTTCTTCTCCTTCTTCAAAACCCGATAAGCAAACTGAGCATTCATCATCATAGCCCACAACTCCTTCTTTCTTGTACTTGAAACTTGAGACCAAGTTGAAGTTCCCTTCACAGTTCTCCATTCCACTTTCCATCACCACCTCCACCAACCCATTTGCCCCTTCAGCTTCTGATTGCACGTGGCGCCTCCTGCTTCTCCTGATCATGATGAAGTTGTACAGGGCTAATGCCATAGCTGCAACCCCCACCACCACAAGGCCATAGTATAACATGGTTGTGCTGGACTTATCCGAGGAAGAAGGTGATGGAGGGGGTGACAATATGAAGGGCCCTTGGAAATCTCCCATTTCTGGAACTTTGGAAACTGAGGAAATTAAGAGAAGAACAACAAGTTGGGGAGTGTGTTGTCGACAACTAGACATCAATCAGAGACAATCTCATCTGTTAGCTTGGAGGGCCTGGCTCACACAATTATAGATATTACTTTTTTTTGTCTGATTAAATTAATGTAAAGTTGTTAATCTAAATGCCGTGGTGGTTATGTAATGGTTGAAGAAGAGAAAATGATATTTTTTTTATTTCAAGATATCATAAAATATGTAGTAACCATGTTTATTGTATTGTGAATAGAGATATGTGAGAAGGAGCAGAATTGTAGATAAGTGTGGTGTCCCTCTTGAACCCTTTTCCCCGTTGCCTGCGGGTATGGTAATACTGTGTACTTAATACTTCATATATGAAACCCCTTTTGTATCCATTGAGAATGCACAATTGTATTTATTCACTCCTGAACTCGGCTACCCTTCTACTTCTTTCCTCCTTGTAATGTCTATTTCCAATAGTGACGTTTTGACTAACACATGCAAGAGCATTTTGTGGTCTTTCTTTCGTTTTTTAGCCCTTTCATCTTTTCGTTTTCAATGAAAAGTTAGAAGGGTCAGAGCATTGAGTTGCCAAAATGGCTTTTCTGATTCAAAAATTAATACGGTTTTCCATGTCAGAACATTATTTTGGACAAATAATAATGTTACAGTTTTGGTAAGTATCAAATGATGAATAGTTTCGGTATGGCCCTGTAACCCCAAAATCAACCTTCTTATCTCCAAAAGTTCTATAGATTGACTCCAAAGTCAATACAAATGTTCTGCATCTTTTCAATCATATTTTTGTTTGCATCAAGGCCAATTCCTTAGGTCGGTTGAGTGACAAATTAATTTAACCATCAAGACAACAATTTTTTTCCCGTCAATTGTTAAGTGTAGGTTTGATTTTTGTAAAGCAGTAAGTACATTATTCCTTAAATTCACCTGTCTCATGATTGAATTAAAACATTTTCAACATGCCTGCTATTTCGGTTATGCCAATTATTCTAAGATGGAAAACGACTGCTGCAATGAATTTTTCTGGCTACGACAAAAAACATGGGCCTAAGACAGAGACCACAAGGGGGAGAACTTTTTCTAATTACACTTCCTTTTCCTTTAATTTTTTTAAAAAACAATAAACCTGAACCCTATTTTTCACACTCCACTTTGGTTGTGATCTCAATCATTTTCTACCAATTTTTTGTACAAAGATACCTTTATTTCCGTTTCATTGTATCAAAATCTTGATTTCTATGCGTAAGATTGGAGTGCATTTCATTCTATTATCATTATTGTAAATATCTTTAGAAAAATTTCAACAAAACACTTTTATGAGAGTTCTGAAAAATAAGTTCTAGAACAGATCAAGAAAATACGTTTCAAAATTGTCTCGATGACTTTCTTTATTTTCTTAAAGGTAATAAGGTAATTTTAATACAAAAGAAGGAAAAAAAAAAAAAAGTGAATTTAGCCGAAAGGAGGAATGTAAACAGCAATAGTCCAATCGAAGTGCAATCCAACTTGGGCTAACCCAAAATTGAGCCCAAAAGTGGAACACGATCAAACAATTGTATTCTGCACCCCATGGTTTGAAGCTTTATCCTATGGAGATGGTGAAATATAAAAAGATAACCTTATCTATCCAACTCCAATGGAGAAGCTGCCACGTAAGCACCTTCTCCTTCTCTCACAGTTTTCAGAACCGTCCCTCTCAAAACACAACCATTTCACTTCATCACTTTTCAAACAAGTTTCACCGAGTAAGCAACTTGCAGGGGAAAGGAATGGCTTCAACTTCAGCACTTTCGATGTCTCTCCCACTAAATCACGCCACCCAGAAGAGGGTGGTGCCCACGTCCGAGGCATCGTTCAAGGCACCGTTAGCTCTGCGAGCTTCAAAGGGTGTGGCCGTGTCCAAACCCAATGGAAGGTTCGAGGTGAGGGCGTCCTTGAAAGAGAAAGTCGTGACGGGTTTGACTGCAGCTGCATTGACGGCTTCCATGGTGGTTCCGGATGTGGCTGAAGCCGCCGTAACGCCTTCTCTCAAGAATTTCTTGCTCAGCATCGCCGCTGGTGGAGTTGTGGCTGTAGCAATTGTCGGTGCCGTCATTGGTGTCTCCAACTTCGATCCCGTCAAGCGAAGCTGAGAACTTTTCTAGAGTTTCTCTTGTCACCCTATGTATCTGTGTTCTTCACTGTTGAATGCTCTCTCGTTTGTAATATGTGATTATCTCCCTTTGAGCAGAATCCAATTCTTACAATGTAATGAATCATTTTGACGTATCATAGAAACATCTTTATTACTTACATGTTTCTGATACGTAGTAACAACGTGTGGGAGTACAAGCAAGATGTGTCACTTTTTTATGTTTTTACTCCATAGTTTAAGTGCATGCGGGAGAAGGATTGAACTTTTTCTGAAAAATCCTACTAAAAGCTGTTTTTCACATGTATGAACTATAAAAACTATTCTTCTACAACTCTTTAACTTCTGGGGTTTGGGTAACCTTTCACAAAACCAATTTGATAGGAGTAAATGTGGAGAACTCGTGGAAGCTCAACACTTCATGCTTTGTTGTGGCAAAATTCACACCTTTCGATTGAGTATCCGTTCCATAATAACTCCATTTCTTCCTCGAGATGAATGTCACAGCGGGCAATAACATAACATCAAGTATGGAGTTATTGTCAACATTCACTATATCACTTGCAGGTCTAGAATAGAATTGTTGTCTAGGTATAGAACCATCTTGTCTTTGTAGTGTTCAACAGTTGATACCAAATCCAAAATAAGTTCCACTTCATTCTTCGAATGATTGAAGTTTTTCCATGCAGGTTTCAACTCACTTTTGGATACCAAGTAAACACTACCTACCTCAATTTCCTTAATTGCCATCGACATTGATAAGGATTCAATGCAGCTATTGGAGAATATGTTGGCTTGTGTACACTGGTGGTACTTGATAGAGTTGAACAACAGGCTCGAAATATTGTATGAGTTGGCAGATGAAAATAATTACCCTGCATGAGTTCTTCATATAGGCAATGTCGATGCTGACCACTACAAAAATCCTGTACAAGGAGCACAAGGTCTAATCCCACATCGATCAACGTAACCATTACAACTAGTTTGAGTACATAATTTAATTCTGTAAGAGAAGCCTATTTAATGAAGAAGCTTAAGCTATGTTCCTTCTGCACAAACTCAACATTCACAAAAACACTTTAGCACCCAACCCAACGTAATGGTTTTGTCGAGCTGTTGAAATTCTTTCTATCTTCTAAGCATGATGTCACTGACCTCTGTCTCCGAACTCGTTCTCTCGATTTATATTAAGACTTTAATATTTTTATTTACCGTAAGTGTAAAATTTTGCTGTTAAAAATTTCTATCAGTATGACTTGACATTAATGTGTCCTTTTCACCTAAAGTCAGAGAAAAAACAAAAAACTAATGTGTTGTTGATATGTCCTTGGAATTAGCTTAATATAATCATGAATTTCTATTATATATATCATTCTTTATCAATGAAAAACATTGACAACATTTTGTCAACTTTTACTCTTTTCACCCTGTCATTTTTTTGACCTTGCAATTCTTATCGTGTCATCTTGAGATAATTGCATTTTGGAGTTTATTGAGAAGATCAATGGATATCAGTAAACTTAAAACTTTACCAAAATGGTGCAAGTTTGGACACCTGAAAGTTGACTCTCCTTTAGTTTTTTTTTTTTTTTTTTCTATGGCAATTACATGCAAAACCTCTGAAATTTCATCCACAAGTCTGAGTTAGTAATTTTGAAAGTAAACTACTATATTTTGGTTTTAAGAAAAGCTATCATGGTTAATAAAGGAAGTAGCATCAAGTTACTGATTCATACACTGCTCACATAGATATGAAGAAGCCTTGCTACTAAAACAATAGTCACAAGGATGGTATGATGAATATACAAAGCATTTCTTCAGATAAATTTATGTAAACTCACAAAACTTGCTGTTTGCACCCATGCAATTTAAGGAATTTTGGACAAAAAATGCTTAATTTTATGGTGATTTATTGCTTTTTCTGTGAGTACTGAATGTAAGTGAAGAATGTTATTAAAGGTATTAGCCAACATTTTAAAAACTGGATCAACAGGTTGGATTGGCAAAAGGGTAAATTAGTCTAATGCTAATAAAATAATAAAATGCATTTAAAAATTGATCAAAGAATAGAAAAAGGTAAATTCAGTAAAAAAATTTGCTAAACTTGATCGAAATAATTCACGAAAAAGTCATTAAAATTGTTTAATACCAAATGATTTATTTGTTTATTTTAAGTAAAAATTAACCTAAATTTTCATTTATTTTGTACATAATATTGCTTTTATTATCACATTATAATCATATAATTAGATATTATATAATCCGTTATTTTAATTTTTTACTATCTTTGTTATTATATATACTCTTGTCTTTTATATAAATGTATACATTTTAATTTAATGAATTATTTTATTTCTTTTAATATTGATATGATATTAAAAGTGATTTTTTTTACTCATTCTAATAACTTTTTATTTTTTTTATAGATGAAAACTCAAATGTCTCAGGACCGACTCATTTTAGTGATATGATTATATCTATTTTAGATGTTATTTATTTTTTCAATAGTTTAGCTTTTTTTATTGTTTATATGAATGCTTTGTCTAAATATAAATAGATAATTGATTAAGGTGTAAGAACTCATGTTATTCATTTCTTGTCGTGTTTTCAATCTTATGTAAATATCACTGTTAATGTCTTGTATTATTCAATCAATTTTTATTTATATAGTAATTATTCACATTGTTCAACTTTCTATATAATTACCTATTAAAATGTTTTACAAAAATATTATAAATGTTAATATCAATACAATATTATTTTTTAGAACACTTATTCTTACAAGTGTTAATCTTATAAAAATGCTTGTATTTAACATTCTTATAAGAATATTTAGTGTCTGTAAAAGTGGTAGAAAATACTTTTTCTTAAAAATATGTTAAAAAAATTATTTTTAGAAAAAGCTCTTAAGCGAATTTGTTTAAGACTAGGAATAACTTAATTATAAAATAAATCAATATAAATTCTTATCTACTTTTCTCTACTTTATGATTATATTTTTAAAATTGTTTATAAGATTTCGTTCGAAGCCTCTTTTGTGAAGTCAAGTTTCTTGAATTGTTTTTTTTTTAGTTACTTAAAAAAAAGATACTTAGAAAAAAGGAGAAAAGATATTAATAAATTTTCAGTTACTTGAATTATTTTTTTTTTATTTTTGTAGTTGATTTGATTTTTACCCCAGTTTTTATCTCTAGATGTAAGACATGTTTCTAAAATTGATTTATAGTATGAACTCTCTTTTTTTAATGTTTTATATAAAAATTGATGAAAAACTAAGACACGTCAACTAATTAGGAGAAAAAATTAAGATGATTAATCTCAATATTTGTTAAGAAAATTTATCAAAAAAGCAGATAAATTATTATTAAATTTAATGATACTAACTAAATTTTCTTACTTTAACGTAAAATTAATCGTATTATTTATTTACTTATTTTTTCAATTTAATCTCTTTATTAATGAAATATTCAATTAATTTCTTCAACTTTTAAAGTATAATACTGTATTCTTTTAAGACGGTCAAGTTTCTCGATTTTTAAAATGTTATGACTCTTAAAAATGTAATAATAGGATAATTTTAAAATGTTATATAACTCTTCAAAATATAATATAAGATATTTTTAAGATTCAATCAAGTTTCCAAATATTTTAAAATGCAGTATGTAACTATCTGTTAAGGTTGACCTCGCTAGTTTTATTACATATCACTATCTTTTTATTAAAAGATACATTATACTTAAAATTATAAGTATTAATATTTATTTGTTAATTATTTTGCTGAAAATTAAGGGATTTGATTAAATGAAACTAAATTAAATAAATAATATTAAATAGAACATCTTATTAGAAGACTAATGTTTAAAATCGTAAGTTTAAGATCTAATTTTTATAAGATCTTCTCTTGTAAATATACTGATATGATACAAAATTTTAAATTTTTGAGTTTTGAATAAGATTCTCCGTCATAGAAATAAAACAATATTTATTTATTTTAAAAATCATTTATTCTCCCAACACCCAAATTAAAAAGTATTGTAAAATGATTTAAAATCTCTGTATTGAAAAGAGATCTTAGAATGATGTAGAAGTATAAGCGAGAGAAAAAGTAAAATAAAATGTTATATAAGACTTTTTCAATGGAAATGAGGAAGGATTGTTAAAACATTTATTATCATTCTACTACTTTTGTGCAAGGATTTTGAGCTGACCGGAGAATAATGGTTTAAATAAATGAAGAAGAAGAAGAATTGATATCCAAATAATTAGAGGGTTTTGTCTTTTATTTTGGAGCTTTGGAGTTTGATAATGCGTGTTTGTATGTACACTGATTAGAACGTGTTCTGAGAGCGTAAATCATCATTACGGATGGGCACGAAGCCCTCAAAAGTGATTAAACGTCGAAAGCCATTTATTGATACTGATGAATGAAGCTACTCGATACAAGTAGCATAGTTGTTTGGACTCTTATTTCTCGTTATAATTCAAGATCTCATCCACATCCCACTGTTACAGTAGCTAGTGGTACGAAAAATTAAAATTATTAACAATTAGTGGCTTAGGCGAAGAAGAATTAAGCAAGCATTCAGTAGCAATTGGACACATAAAGGGGATAGTGATGTGGTTTTTGTGAAGGGAAAATAAAAATGGGGATAAGTTTGGTTATTGCCTGGTGGCAGGTGAAACTTAAATGAGACATGATCTTGGTACCAAACAATGCAATATAGAATCAGTGAAACGCAACTTTGCAACGTTAACGGGTCACCTAACAGAAGTGATGTCAACCTTGTAAAGTTGATTTTCTTAAAGTGTGCATTTTTCAAAAGGGTGTATGAGTGTCTTTGTGAAGGCATGACCCAATGGAGTTTAGTTTTATAAAAGGTATGAGAGAGAGGGAATAAAAGGATGATCACATATTAAAAATTATCGTCAAATTATTAAAAAGTGTCATTAGGCCATAATTAAACATTTCCGGCAAGGGGCGTGGATTATTATAGTTGGATTGCTGGAATTGGGTCCAACCAATGATGGAGATATCTTCATGTTCCATTATTATAAAAAAATAGCTTTCATTGGGCAAACTAGAGCTCAGCTCCTTTCCAACCTATTTGCTGGAAATGCAAGGAACAAAGGGAAAGAAAAGCAAAAGTAGATTCCCAACGCACATGTTATGTACTACACAATGTCTAATTTGTCTTGGCTTGCTTATGGACCAAATCCATTTTTATATCAGATATTCATTCCACCCCTTCATCATTTCCTCAGACACAAACCATACTTGTTATTTCTCACTAGTAGGGGCCATTTTTCTTCTTGCTGAATTGCATTTCGATTAATCCGGTTGTTAATACCTCACAGAACTAATCATCATGAATCTGCATTTCATCTTGAGTAATGTTATGTTTGCATGAATTTCTCACAACTTCTACAATGGGGAAGAGCAAAAAATGGAAAAAGATAGGTGAGATAAAGAGACAGCGAAAGCCAGGGGGGTTCATGACTTCACAATTTGTGATAAGAATTCCAGACTTCCATGAACCTGGTAAGAAGTAAGTCGAAAGAAATTGAGCAATTAAGCTTAAAAAGTGACATTGTATTTTGCAGTGTTGAAGGTATAAATAAAAGAGCAGCATCTTGTAGATTTCAGTATTTGTGCATGTAAGAAAAGAATTGATATGTGACTGTCCAAAAGACCTGAGGTCATGGACAAACGATAGTCTAACAATTATCAGCCAAAAAATGATGGTGTAACAATTATAGGTAGGAGTGAGTGAGTTAATTATGAATAGGAGAGTATTGACAAAGGTATGAATCTACCCAGGAGGAAAAGGTCCACTCCTTCAAAATGCAAAATCTAAACCAGAAGCAGGCAATCGTCAGCAATCACTAAAGTGGGCCTCTCTTCTAAGATCAGGAAATTAGGCTGCCACAAAATGGGTCCACCAGTAAAGACATCTGCGCAATCAGGGAGAGTGAGAGTGAGAGAGAAATACAAACCATGGAATTATCAAGTATCAATTAGAAGGATGTCATATAGGACATGTATAAGAAAATAAAAAGTAAGGGGGAAATTGGAAAGTAAAAAGGAAGGAACCTGAGTAGGAAGGGATAAGCATGGAGAAGTTCAGTTCCACCCCAAAAGAGAACCTTTGGGTCCCTTGTCATGTTGTTGGGGTCACTATTTACACTCAGGACTCTAGTGCTTTGTTTTAAGCTCATACAGAATGAACAGTAGAATAATTCTAATTTCTCGCCCAATACTAGCCATTGGGCATAAGAAAATAAATTAAAAAAATAGTCAAAAGCACCTCCCATCGCTTATCTGAGATTCTGTTCTTGTGGTGGTGTGTTATAGGGAACCAAAAAGATTTTATCTTATATTATAAAGCTGCTTTCTTCCATCTGTTTCAGAGCATCTTCACACATATGTATGCAGTTTTCAGTTCTCAGTTGTCACTCCCACAGGGAAACACATGAACAGATAAACCAGGTATAGTTTTCTTGGTAAGGAAGCTCTGGCTACATGCGCATAGGCCAAAAACAGTGTCTGCAACACCTTCTCACTTTCAGTTCTCGGCTAAAGTAAGATCTGGGAACAACATTTTGGTTCAAGATATAAAGAGAATAAAGGTATTCTATGACGAGTTTCCATCTAAACTAGATAAGAGATATGAAAAAGAATGACGGACAAAAACTATGAAGACCCTTTGGCTGTTAGCCCCTTTTGACAAGCAGAAACTCGAGAAAAGTTCATCAAAGCTAAAAGCCCTTATCTCTTGCAAAACCTCATCATAGCATAGAAAAAAAGCATATAAACAAGAAAGGTCCATCTCATGATAATCCATCACATGTTCAAATCCAAAGGGAAAAAGCAATCACGTTGAATAGGAAAGAAAAGGGGCTGTTCTTATTCACCTTTTGAAAGACAGCAGCATGATTAAATTGGCACACAAACATGTTACATTCCTATTAGATCCACAGTCACAGGATTATAATAATACTGAGAGGAATTCCAGAAAATCATTCTTTTTATTTGAAATGTAAGCAGTAAGTGATGAACTAGAGAAAGTTCTGTAATACAAGAGGGCTTCGGCTACAGAACCTAATCTTGATCTACCCCTCAACACAATTGTTATGTCGTGCATCTCCACCAAGCAAAAAAGAAAAGAAATTAAAAGAAAAAAGGAAAAACAAAAAGGTTCCCTAAAGAGGCCTGTGTCGCTTGTGGCCAGCTTTGCCATCAGATTTCACAGCACCACTGGAATCCCCTTCGGAAGAAACCTCCATGGATTTGGTAAAGGAGCTTGAAAGATCCGCATAAAGGTCAACCACTCTTCTGATGTTGTTGTTAAGCTCCCTAATAAGGCCAACGTTTCTGCTGAGGTTGTCAGGGACCTTGGACTCATGATTCTGGTTTATCTCATTGATGAGTACCCGGTTCTGATCCAAGATGTCCTGGACTTGAACAAAGCTTTTCTTAAATGTTTGCAAGATCTTGTTATCAATCTGTGTACCGTTGCCGAGACCAGAGAATGTGTCACCTTCCATTATTTTTATTTTTTTCTGTTGGAGTCAAAAGCTTGATCGAGTCAGAACCAGCCCTGCATCATGGGCGAAAAGAAGATGATGAGAAGAAAGAACAAAATATGTGAAATACTGAAAGCGTTTTCAACATATTTTTTTAATTTATCCATAATCATATCCTTCTATGTGTACCTGCCTGCACTAACCAAAACAGAGAGACAAAACATAAGCAGTTTTGGAATTGTTTAAGGCATTGGGCAGATGAGACAAGGTCTGTAGTAGAAATCATGACCACCATGAGTTCCTTTTCCAGAGGAATCAGATTATAAACATCAATAATAATAATAATAACAATAATATTTATTATTAATATTTCTACTGTTGCTATTATTACTATTATTATTTATTATTTATATTGATGGGGTAATTTTTTTAAAAATGATGAGACTGGAAAAAGCAGATCCCATTTCCATAAAAGGATCTTTTTTTAATGTACTCAGAAAATACCTACCTAAAGCACAGAGTTCCAAAGAAGAATCTAAAAGCCACCCCCACCCCCAAAAAAAACACAGTCAATGATGCAGAAGAGATGATATTAGGAAGTACTATAGCAGAGACAGTATCATTAACCCTTTTCAAGCAAAATTACGAAAAACAAAAATAGCAGAAGTAAGTGACCCTCCAAATGTTGAACTTCGAACTCGAATACACAAGTTTATGAAAAACAAAACCCCACTCAATAATCTCAGATAAGCATTAATTCAAAATACAACCCAACAAAATCCGAATTAACATCTTAATAAGCAGCATAAAATTATTTTCAGTATAAACATAAATTAGTGAGATAAAAACAAAAGAACCCATTTTGAGTTTGTGGAACCGACCCATCTGAAAATCAAGTAAGTTTGCAATTGCTGAGATCTCCTGCGAATATTTTAGTGGAGCGCGGAGAAGAAAAGAAGATGGAGAAGGAAAAGAAAAGGAGCTGATAAAACCAATGCCTGGGTGAAACTGAGATCAAAAAACTCCTCATGAAACAGTGGAGGAAACTTTGTTGTGGGACAGAAACAAAGACTAGAAAACAAAATTCACATTTTGTGAAACTATGGCGTGTTGTTTATTTATTTGTTCGGGAAATTCGTATAAAGGTAAAAAAAATTAATAAAGATTGTTAATACTAATAATAAAAAATGATATTATATAATAATTGACATGAATGAAAAATGGTACCTTGAAAATCTGGAACATTATATTGAGAGAGAAGAGACAACAGAGATTGAAAGGGGAGACGAGGGATTCCCGAGGAGCAGTGAGTAATAAAGATCGGCGATTGAATCGCATCTGCGGAGGGAAGGGGCTGTCCTCTGAATTCAGAGAGAGAGAGAAAACAGAGAATATGTAGATTTGACAGTCACGCTCGGACCCCTTTGTGTCTTAATATTTAGCACTATTCTATAATGAATATCCACCTGTTTTTTTCATTTTCATTTTATTTTATAGAATATAATTATTAATTTACTATTTTTAATTTCCACATATATATATATATATATATATATATATGTATAAAATATTTTTTTTTATGTTTATCTTTTAAAATACTCATCCAGCTTCTTATCTGTTAAATATATAAAATAAAATGTTCTTTCATATGATATCCTCCAATACGCTTCTGTTATCACTGTTTCAAATCTAACCGGCTTTGTTAAAATATTTGTTAATTATGCTTAGTGATAACATCTTCTCTCCATTATATTTTTTCACTTGCAAAATTTAAATCTAAAACTTTATTCAATTTTTCTTTAAGTTAATTTTAATAACACATGATATCACAAATATATTTAATTTAATTTTCCTTCTCCAATAGCTTAAATTAATTTTAGTTATCCTTGCGTGGTAATTTTACATTAACATCTTACCAGTATATCAAATTTGTTAGACTTGAGTAACTTTTATATCATAAGTAGAAATTTAAAAACTATTATTAAAAAAATAGGTGTAATGATTATATTAAAATCTTTTTTTATGATAATACAAAAATTGATAGAATTTAAATTATTTTGGATAAAAAAATGTTTGGTTATGCTATTTTTGAAGAAGTATTGGGTAAAAGTCTTGGTACTAGAAAGAAGAATAGTGGGATTTTTGTAAGACACGTGGCTGGTTGATGATGTAAAGATTTGTATGATGAAAGGGTCCTACTTTTGCCAGCAAAGCATGTACCGTTTCTTTCCTTGATATTCAGAATCAAACGTATTATGATGGCCGATCACAGGACTTCAAAAACTTTTGTCGGCCGATACTTTCTTATTTTATTAAGGAATGTTATCTACCATTTACTCTAACCGTAATGCTAGAAGAATGTAAAAAATAGATAAAAATCAAATTAAAATTGAAATAGTTTGACTAATAAAAAATTAAGAAAAAGATAAAAAAGAATAATAGAAATGAGATAAAAATATAGTAAAATATACAGGTGAGATGAGATTCACCTAGTTTTTAGGTTTATCTTTTTTTAATTAAACATAACAAATTTATTTTTTTTCCCTTCGGTCCCTTTAAATATATTAAAAAAATAAATGAAAAATATTGATAATATATACTGTTGGAAAGAAAGATCTCAAAAAATAAAAAATGAGTCAAACCTATATAAGGAAATGACGTCACCTTCAATCAAAAACCTTAAGGTGTTGGGTTATCTTCAACCCAAAATCTTAAGGCATTAGATTTACATATCTTTTTTCTTATATTTTGTTCAACTTTCTCATTCTTACTTAATATAAAACTTAGACTAATACTTAAATACCTAATATATATTTTATAATTTTTAGTATATTTATCTTTTAAATTCTCGTTGATAAGTTTCGAAATAACAATATAGAAGAAAGGAAAAAAAAATAGGAAATTGAATTGGAAATAATCTTGTGAAAAAACTATATTTTAAAATTCAATTTTCTCTTTCTTTTTGAAGTAAACATTATTGGTGCTGCCTTGTTTATTTATCCTGAATAAAGATAAATTGTAAATAACTTGTAGAAGTATATTACTAATTTTGGTTTAGAAAAAACAAAAAAAGTTTTATTATCTTAATTTTAAAAATTCTTTTGCTCAAAGTTTTTACTAGAATTTTGAATTATTTAATCATGATTTACTTGTTTTAACGAGAAGAAAAAAAAATAGGAATTTGGATTGAGGAAAAGTAAGTGGAAAATAAAAATAAATAAATAAAAAGATTTTAGTTGATGTAATTGATATAATAAAATAATTTATATTTTTGTATTATATATTTAAAAGATAAATTATGAAATAATTTTTTATAAATAATAAATTATAGTTAAAATACATTTTAAATAAAACATTATAATAAAATTTTAAAATATATATTTTTTATTATTTTAATAATTTTCATTTTAATTGTCTATTTATAAAGTAAAATTGAAATAAGATAGATCAAATTCGAACGAAATATAGAGAAAGTATACAAGATAGAATTTTTCTATTTTCATTCTTATTGCCTCTGTGTTTTCCAGAGTAAGAATAAAACTTCTCTGTGATATATAGATATATAAAAGCAAACATTTCCAATCATGAGCTTTGTAAATGAATTTTACGAAATATCTTGTGAATCCCAAGATGTTTGAGATTTGTAGCATGAATAAAATAAATGAATGTATAAATGTTTAATAAGTGTATGAATAATGAAGACGATGGAATTGTATACACCCCAAGTATAGATGACAGGACATTACTACTTTATATTGATTCCAGCGCGATCCCACCTGGAGAATACCAAAATAATTCAATGCTTTCCTCAGAATTTCATCAATTCCATTCAGCAATCTCATGTGTCAGGAAATTAAAACTTAAAAGCAAATCTTATCAATTTCCTTCTCTCCAAAAACATTAACAACTCACTTTTTAATTTGATTACTTAATTATGTAAGAATCAGACTAAGGATAAGTTATACATGATTATCTAATTATACATGATTATTATCTAATGTATTCAAACCAATACCACATGTTTTTATTTATTATAATAATTAAAATTATTATTTAATATAGGTATCAAACCATACCATTGAGCACTTGGATTAACTCATCTCAAATTGTTATATTTTTAATATTAAGAATTAAATATACATGTCATAAAATTAACAAAATGTATGCATTATTTTAAACCAATTGAATTACATCCTTTAACTCATATTTAAGTTATTAAAACTTTAATGGTATATTTCTATCTTAAACATTTTAAAAAATACATATTACATATGATATTCTTATGCATCTCGTACAAGATTATCCCTTTAAAAAAAAAATCTTGAAATATCTTCATTAGGATTGTTTTAAAATTTTTAGAAATCTCATTTTAGCCATTAAAATTAAGTACTTCCACTCCTAATACTGTGGGTGAGGTACTTAATAATTCAATCCTGCAGATGATTTATTTGCATAGATTATTTTATAAGTCTCCCACTATTATATAGATAAATATGTATTTATTAACATGGTATAACACTTAGATTCTCAGTAACTAAGGTTCATGTTATTCATATTCAGTGAGAAGAATTTGCCTCCTTACTAGAAAACTACAGTATGTATATGTTTACAAAATTTACTAAACTCAGTGTTGAAATAACACATTCAGTGTTTTTGTTAATAGCTACTATCTCTATTTATTGTGAACTTTGTTTTTAGTATTGAGTAATTTTTTCAAAACATTTATCAGAAAAATAAATATTTTGTGAGAGATAAAATTAACTTTTTATACGGCTTTTTTAACCTCAAAATTTAATTAATCATTTCTGTCAAAGTTGGTTATTTGATCGTATATTGAAAATGTTGACTTGTTAACGTCGTCTCTTCTTCGATCAAATTAAATTCATGGTCTAAATCTATAAAAATATCCGTCAATATTAAGATTAATTGAAAATAATATTAATTAAGGTGATTAGTTTTAGATATCACAACTAAAATAATTGACAAGTATGAGTGTCAATAAAACAGTATATTGAAATGATCAAATACTATAAAAGTGCATTACCATTTTAATAAATAAGGAGATACTCCACATATAAAAATAATATTTCTTTACCTTTAATATAATTCTAGCTATTATAACTAAAAGGACTTACAAATATGAGTCTCAATAAACAGTATCTTATAGTGATCTAATATTATGAAAATTCATTATTATTTCTATAAATAAAAAAGTACGTATCTTTATCTTTAATGCAATTTTGACTTGATCATCAAAACATTATTTACAAATACCTGACAATGGAATTCATCAAATAAATTGAATATGCAAAATTGGTTCCAGAAAAGAAAATTACAAATTTCCAACTTAACCTCTTAATATAAGGAAAAAAATTAAAATTATTAAGAACAACAAAAGATGAATAAGATAACTTTCATTTCAAATTAAAATAAATAAGAAAAAAATCATTAATCAATTATAATATGTTATAAATTTAATTAAACAATCAATTCACCATACTCATTCTATAAAAATGTTATCTTATATATTAATTAATTTTTTATTATATTATATATTAATATTTTGTTGTATACAAAGTTTAAATTTGATAATATTTATTAAATTATATATATATATATATATATATATATATATAATATTTATATTTTTTAATGTAAACAAAGGAAACCAACTTAATTAATTAGGTGATTCAATGTCCCGACCAAGTATTCAAACCAGGATACAAATCAATATCCACTTAGCTTACTTCTTAATCAAATTATTTATAGATTATATCCATTTTTTTCATAGCAAAAAAATATCCAAAGGAAATGAACTATTTTTATAAACAATATTATTAATAAAATCAACTACTGTACCGATGGTATTATTGAATGATCACTAAAATAATATAAAATATTACATAAAAAATCATTAAGATAATTTATAACATTATTTTATTTTATTATGCACAATTAACTGTATGTCAAATTATTAAAATCGACTTTATTTAAAGAGTAAAATAAAATTATTGATGGGCTGAAAGATACACATTGCATTATAATACATATGACATAAATCATTTAAAAATTCCTCAATACAACTATTTTTAACATATTTTATCATTTCTATTCTTCATTTTAATAAAAAATAATGCATACCATTGTTTTACATTCATAAACATTTTGAGAATCATAGCAATTTATACACCAATAAAAATATCACTTCCTATTGTATATTTTACACATTTAAATTCTTTATTTCCGATAAAATATTTAAAAATATCAGTTTTAATATATAAAGAGAAAATGAATAAGTTCGTGGCATTACATCTATTAAAAGCAATATACGATTTATTTTTTACCAGATCCTTACAAATTTTTAAATAAATGTAGGGACACGTAAACATAAAGAGTTTCTGTAAAAGCTAAAATTAAGATTTTAAAATATTTTATTTTTATTATATATAATATAAATAATTATTGATATACAGGGTATATGTAACACGGCATCACAGTCCTGAGTTGTAAATCCTTTCCCTACCTCTGGAAAGTTCTTTATCACTAATAAGTATAAATACTAATAGCGACAATCTGATAATGATGTATGAAAAAATATTTCTCCATTGCATATGATTTATTTTAAGGTGATGTTTGAATTATTGATACACTTGTAAGGATATGAGAGATGGAAAAATGAGGTTTAGTGAGATATTTTATGGTTAAGTTGTCTGAAATAATTCCCATAAAAAAAAGTTGTTTGATAATAATTGGATTGGACAGGTACCGTATATAATTGTACGAGAAGAAGAAGAAGAAGTGGATGAGGAAGGATAGTGGAAATCCAAAACGGGGTGGTACTGGAGTCAACACCAAACGTGATTCTCACTAGGATGTTGTTGTGTTGGATATTTATAATGCTTTTGTTTGGTGTAGTTAAGAAAAAATAGGTACAAGGAAATCTGGGGTAACTGTTTCGGGCGAATGAGAGATCGACACGTGGAATTAGTGAGATTAATTATGTGGAAGGGGGTGGGTCCCACCAAGAAGTGTGGTGTGCAATGCTCAGAGGAGGATCTCGACACGCTACCCATGTATTATTGGATTATCTTAACTCTTTCTTATTCTCTAAGTTTTTTTTTTTTTTTCAGTAACATAAGAGTTGTAGATATGGATAACTAATTTGATTAGTTAAGTTTATTTGGAGTTTATGGAATTAAAATATGGTAATGAAAAGGATAATTGGTGAGAATAATAATTTTAAATGTTGTTCGAAACATGTGAAATATGGGTTAAGAAGGTTTTGTTGATGTGATGATTTTACATAGTTAAGGTGAATTAATTTCATTAAACCGGATGAAATTCAAGATTAAGAATTTTTTCTAAAGTCCTCTTTCAATTGGCAAGATTGTCACTCAAGCAAGGTCGCACAGTTAACTGACAATATATATCATTTTGATTCATATAATTGATTTGATTTAATTAAATATTTATTTTAACTGTAATTCTTGTAATCATATATTTTTGTGTCGATGCTTATCAATTTTCTCTGATTAAATGTATTAAATTACTGTTTTATATTTAATTTTGAGAAATATGAAATAATTTATTTTAGTTCAATTTAAGAGTAGTTTATAAGGAAAAAAACTATTATCCTATGACATCATTAAGAAATGATAAGTATAAACGAAAAATGGATGAAGATACATGTAAACGGGAATTATACATGTAATTGAATATTTTTGCATTATACTGCTTATTCTAAGAGAAAGAGATTACTCTTATAATTTGTAAACTATGTTGTGAGTGGATAAACTTTGATTTTGAATTAAGTATTAATATATTGGTAGACAGTATTTCATGTCATTCAAGTTGAATTTGAATCAGATTGAAATGATGTTTAATTTTGTAAATGAGTAAGAAAATTCTTATATTTATGTTTTAATAAATTTTATATTAATTGAAAAATATAAAAAGTTTGATCATTTGAGTGAAATGATTTTTTTAATAGGAATTCAGTTGAAATTATAATATTTCAATAAAAATTTAATCAAAAATATTTAAATTTATAAAAAATTTAAAATTAAATTAAGCCTATATTTAAAAATAATGAGTAATAGTAATTTTCTTCTAAACGTTTATACACTAAAAACGTGTTCTAAAATAAAAAATACTTTACTATCTTTCTAATGGTCACGAGCTTTATAAAGAAAATATTTCTTCCAACATGAACTATTTTTAAGACACTTAAATATACTGTAGTAGAATTTGTTTGTGGTAATTGACTCGTTAAAAAAGGGTGATTATTTTAAAATTAAACAAATACTTTTTAATAAAACAATAATTTGTTTTAGTTTTGCTTTTATGTTTATTTAGAAAAAAATAAGTCTTTTAAAACAACTTGGAGTTGCTTCTAAAACATCATGTTTCTGTTTTCTTCTTCTTCTTTTCAGTATCAGTAGCAGCGTTTTTATTACTCCGGATAAACAAATACAAGCAGCGGTTGCAAGATTTGAATACTTACATTGACTTATTGTGGTGACTTATATCATGTAACCAGAAACTTCGTGATTTGTCCATGTTTGGTTTAAGGATAAATCTAACCCAGAAAATGATGTCGATAACGTAAATGTTGTTTAAGTAATGATAGTGCGAATGAGAGATGCAACCATTTACTTTTGACATTGTGTGTCCTTTGTATTTTTGTAATAAGTTTTTTTTTTAAATGTATAATTTGCTAGTTTCTTATTGGAGTGTCGTTTTCAATTAGCCAAACTAATAAAGTTTAGGGACTTTCTTTTGGATTAAAGTTTATCCACGAGGAGCGTTATATTATGCAACATTGTTTTTTCGAGCAAAATGTTAAAGTTTGAATTTATATAAATATTATTATTTTTACATAATTAAAAAATTGTAATAATAAATAAATTTTAATATCAAAATATCTTTAAAAATATATAGATAACATTATAAATTTATAATTATTACCAGTGTTAGGAAATTAAAGTGAGTTTGAAATCACATATTAAGTAAAAATAAACAAGAGAACAATATACAAATATAAAGGTTCACAATAAAGTAGTAAAAAATTCTTTTTTTTATAAAGTAATAGAAAATGATTATTATAACAAAAATAGTTATCGAAATAATAAAAGTGAAATTGTATAAAAATGTGAATACCCAAAGATAGCATCTTTATATATTAGTATAAATTAATGTACATAGTCATCATAAATTAAGAACAAATATAGAAATATTAACTATTTTAAGATGTAAGTAGAAGCTGATTCTAATTCCTTTTAAACTCACTAAAAACAAAATGTAAGATTAAGTCTAAACCCTTTTGCTATCACTCAACCATTAAAGTTTGAAAACATTTGTTTGAACAAATATGGAAAATTATGCATAAAGCTTTTTGATTAGCTATATGAAAGTAAATCTAAATCAAAATTGCCAAATTTGCACATTCAAAAACTATAATTATAACTCACGATTTCTCAAGATATTTTACTCCTTCGGATTCTTGCATAAATTGAATGTAACACGAGGTTGATCGGTAGCAATCAAATAATTAAATTTCAAGGTTTGAATGAGCTTCAATTATAAGTACATGAATTGAAACAAAAAACGTTTAAAAAATAAATATGCAAAGTAAATAAATTAAACAAACATGAAAGGAAATGGACCTTTAAAGATATGCAGAAATTTAAAGTGATTAAAATTTAAAATTGCCATTAAGTAACTTTGAAAAGAAGTAGAAGTAATGGAAAATTAACTTTAGGAGAATCTAAATACATACATTCCTCTCAAATTGGTAGGAATTTTATCGTATCCTTTGTATCAATATGATAGGATACTGAGTCTTCCTTAAATGTGACATATACCCTCGTACCAAGCATTGAACGTTTAAAATTAGTTGGGATTATTAAGTTTGATTAGGTGGAGAGTCCGATGTAGATAACCAAAGGTTTCTTCACAACTCAACCCCTTAACCCTTAAACATGTATTAGTGGATTCTTAACATTCATTTTTCCAGCTTAAGAGGTTGTGACGTTCTTTGCTTTCTATATGTCGTCGCATGTAATTTTATCTTCTCCATTATGTTCTAAACACTGTTAAGAAATTAGTTTTTCATAAAAGTTAAACTTTAACTATAATAGTTTCCTCTACTTCATAGAAATCATTAAAAAATATATATAGTGATTACTAAGTTTAGCGAAGGTATCGTGAACAATATACCTTACATCTTACCGCATGTTTGCTATAAATAATAAGTTAGCAGTTCACTTAAAGAATAAAAGATTATGCAGCATTCTAATGTTTTGCTACAAGAGTATGACGAACCTTGTGATATTTAAAGTATTTAAACAACAAGTGTAAAATTGGGTTTGAATAAAACCAAATAAACATAGAGTTTATGCTGATATGCATTAAACGCAAATATATATTAGGTTTTACATGTTTCTTATTAAAATTAGCATATGTTATGGTTTAGATTGGTTTTCATATGAAATTAAAATTCGTTTAATAAAATTCTTGTAGTCATTTTTCCTGTTTTCAGGAAAATGTGTTATGATTTTCTTCTTAAAGTTAAAAGAATATATTTATAATTTTTTTAATAGAATTAAATCATTGTCACCTGTTTATTTTCTTCTTTTTTTTAATTTGATTATGAAATGTTATGCTCATTGTTGCTAAAGTGGCTTTAATGCTTCGAAATTATAATAAATTATCGGGAATCAAAAGATGGGAACTTTGATGGAGAGACTGTGTACAAAAGATGCATTGAAGTCTGTGGATTGAATTTCAGGAGCAAAGGGCATATGCTATTTTTTATTGTGCTTAAGGTTATCTAGGTATAGTATTCTCACCTCAGCTAGGAAAGGTTAACGTCTCATTTATACTTTTATTTATCGTACATTTTAAAATTACGGCATTGGATGATGTTCATTTTAAAACCTATTATCGCTCGAATGAAGAAAGAGGTTCTATAAAAGTCTTGTAATTTTAATAAAATATTTTATTGCTTAAGTACCGTGGATGTCATTTAAATGATATATTTAATTTAAGTGATTTATTTATAGTTTAAAAGATGGTGAGATCAAAAAAAGTTGTCATTCGTTTAAAGATATATGGCTTAAATATTAACATGATATTAAAATAATATAACACATCATTTATGTGATAAATTCATAGTTTAAACGATACGAATATTTCTATTATATATTCTCAAACGATATAATAATGATTTTGATAATATAATATTTATATTCTAAAACTTGTATTTATATATTCATATATAAATTAAAACTTGTATTTAGATATTCGTATATAAATATAATCGACTGCACATGTTAAATAGGATGTCTTAGATGTTAAATAAGTTTATGATTTATATAAATACAGTAAATTTGTTAATAAAAAACTTCAAAATAATAAAAAAACACTTTTTAAATTGATTTAGGAGAATATACTACATTAGTTTTAGAATTGATGTAAATGCAGTCAATACATCAGTTCTATAATCGATATACTATGTTGATAAATTATATTAGGTCTCTCTATTGGGGCCACACATATTACATCGATTTTCGTGGGCGACCTGATGTAATAAGGTGATGCTACATTGGTTTATCCACCAATACTGATGTAACATCACCTTATTACGTGGAAGCATACATACTACATTTGTCTTGGTAGACAAACCGATGTAGTATGTGACCTAAGTGACCCCAGCACAAGGATACTATACCGGTTGCTGGGTGAACTAATATAGTATATGACATTGGTATGGGCCCTAACAGATGTACTATGTGACATACTACATCGATCTTAGCCTTAACCAATGTAGTATGTGACATATTACACTGGTTATTTGTAGGCCCAACATAAACCTAACGTAACTCAACTTGACTTAAACTCAACATGACTAACTTTACATGATCTTGATCCGAGCTAACGTGAATTAGGTCCTACCCGATCCTAACCTCATTGACCTGGACTTGACTCAACTTAACTTAAACTTGGTACCACTCAATCTAACTTATGATTGACCTAATCTAGCTCAACATGGGTATAACTTAACATGAGTTGGGATCATCTAAACTTGACCTTACGTAGTCAAATCTTCATTCAAGCTATCGCACATGACTTGGATCAGGTCCAACTCGACATAATCTAAACCTAATTCATCTTGATCCAATCCATACACTACTTAATATAGATTCATTTCCACCAACTTAATATGGTCTTAATCTAATCTAGCTTGACCTTTAGACTGTGTCGATACTGATCTTGATTTTAATTTAAATGGAGTAAATATTTTTCATCTATATATATTTTTTTTGAAATAAAATTTCGCTTTCACTTTTTAAATAAGATCTTTTTATTTTATTTTATAAAATAGTCCACAAATTGAGAATAAAACATGGAACTTTTGTGGCATTTTAACCTTGTGGACCTTTTCTTATATGGGATTTTTATGCTTACATTTTTTTAATCAAGGCCCAACGCTATGGGCTGGCCAAAAATAATAAGTCTATTTAATATGTAGAATTTTTCATACGTTTATAATTTGCTGATAATTGACTTTTACTTATAAGTTTCTACTAATTGATTGTAGAAATCTTTTTTCTTCTTGTAATATTTTCTGTCCATAATAAACATGTATAACTTTTTACTTGTAAATAATTACACTACTATAGCTAATATAATATAATTAATATATTAATAATATTATAAACGTATATCACGGTATATAATATACGTATATTGTATTAACAAAATTTTATAAAAAATATTTTTAAATTGAATAAGAAAAATCTAAAAATATTAATTTTATTCAATTTAGTATAATATCATTATGCAAATGGATTAATAACACATCGGTTTTAAATCATATTATATTTGTTGAAATTAGTATAATATTAAGGGTAATTTTTAAAGTATATCAGAAGTTTTACTAGTGATTATAGTAAGAATTTAATTTTAAAAATGCTTTTATTTGAGTAGAAGAAACTTAATATTAAAAATATTTTAATGGTATTGATGTGTGCAACTTAATTATATTTTCATGCAAATATGTGAAGACTATTTTTTAAATTCCATACAGTAATTAAAATATCAATTAACTTGTTTAATTGTATTAAAGTTTAAAAATTAGTCTGAATTTTTTCATGAAAATAATTAATTGCAAATCATATTACACAATTAATTATATATATATATATATATAAATATATATATATATATATATATATATATATTTATATATATAT
>Ga0099825_1001244_pt1 | contig 31922 bp, 14 predicted proteins | sample SiratroredBW_FD_76838 | JGI IMG/M metagenome (GOLD analysis project Ga0099825, IMG submission 76838) | Root nodule microbial communities of legume samples collected from California, USA - Siratro red BW | ecosystem: Host-associated > Plants > Roots > Nodule | place: USA: California | collected...
GGAAAGTTGGGGGGGGGGCCCCGGGGGGCTTTGGAAGCCTTGGGCCCCCCCCTTTGGCCGGGGGGGAACAAAGGGGGGGGGAAATGGATTAAAATGTTGGGTTTGGGGGATTTTTCGTGAGAAAATGTTGTTGTTTTTTTTTTTTTCCTTTTGAATGGTCTAATCTTGAAAAGTTTTGGGTTGCTAAATCTATAATGTTTTCGGATTCTTTATCTAGGAAGGAAAGATGAATGTTTATGCAGAATTATAGAAAACCTGTTCTGGAAAGTTTGTTCTTAAAAACATTTTATCTATTCCAGAAAACTTGTTTCAGAAAATTTATTTCAAAAAAAATCTTATGATCCAAAAATCTTGTTCTGGAAATCATTTATGGAAACCTTATTCTAGAAATATTGTTCTGGAAAGCTTGCATTAGAAGATTTCAAAAACAGATTATTCGGAAGTTACGGTTGAAATATAGCATGAAGAGTAGAATGGTTAATTTAAAATTTTTGGGGTGCACAGTATTATGGGGGTGGAGAAAGTAAAAGACTATGCAAGATTATATAGCCCAAAACAAAACCAGAATCCAAAATATTTAAAAGGAACAAAATATAAAGATAAAACGTCAACAAAAAAAGATAAGGCAAGACTTGATGCCTCTAAAAGTCAAGAAAAGGAGCACAAACCATAAAATAAATGAGGAGATAGAAAGAAATGGCAGTTTTTGAAATAGGACGGGCTGCTTGGATCCAATAACTGGCAATCTAATTAGGTAACTGGTTCAATAAATCATAAATCAGCCTGAAGAAAAATCCATATAAGGATCGAAAAACTGGAAATTTTGGTTCAAATAAGATTAATAAATAAATACCTAAGTAGAGTACTATTTTAATGCTTTTTTCTTAAAACAAAATCTATATTGTTTGTCATTTCTTTTTTTCTATATAGAAACTTGTTATTGATTATGCTTAGAAATATTTTATTTTTATTTATGTTAGGATCTTAAAATTAAGATATTATGTTTTCTAATGCTATTTAATTATTATGATTTTATTTTATTCTACTGATTTTGGCTCGACCATGAATTATCGAACTTTTAATCAATGTTTTTACCGGTGAAAAAAAAAAAAGACTGTTGCATGAGTTGTTGTATGAACAATACAACTTACAAATGAAGCCCAGACTGTGGATTCATAGCAGACGAATTCTTCCTGCACCTCCATAAACTTATCAAAATGACCATTGTATCCTTAATGAAAAAAATAAATAAATATTATTTTTTCTAACTTTTTTTTTTAGATTGTACAATCTGTAATTGAAAATTATGTTTCACATTATACAATCTGAAATAAAAAATTATATTTTAAATTATAGAATTCAGAATACTAAAAAAAATAAAAAAAATAATTCTAAACTATATAATCTTAAATACAAAAAATATATTTTAGATTATATAATTCAGAAAGAATATCTTTGATATTTTAAAAATATGAGATGCAGGAAGAAGTTACGGAGGTGTAGGAAGAATGCTTCTTTGTTATCATCATAATCTGTTATGATAGCTCCGTGAGCATGAAGATTTGATCAAATTGACTGTTTCTGGGTAATCTGTTTTGTAGAACAAACTTTGGAAAGACCATAGCAAGATTGATCAAATGTGAAGATCCTGCTTGAAGTCCTTACAAACTCCACAAGTAGCCCACTTGGAGGCCGATCACTGACCATTTGTTATTTTATTTTACAAAATTTCCGATTTACTTTCGCTTGTACAAGCGACTGAAAACATTATCTTTTATTGTTTCTGTGTTTACAAGTGTAATATGTATTAGTTTAACCTGTATTCATTGTGAATTTTGTTTAATTGCAATAAACAAAGAAGTTCCACTTCATTTCATTACGTAGTATTTTTCCTTACTGTTGGTGTAATGCCATTGCTTATGTAAATCTGTACATTAATCGATTAAACTTGCTATTTACATGTAAATTTATTCCTATATGCATACATTATGCAATCTGTGTGAACATAGATGCTAATATTATGGTTTATTGGAGGTTAGATTCACCATGTGACTCTCAACATGTAATTGTTTTTCCATATTTGTTTATATGTGCTGTTATTCAAATATTGTTTAAACTGGAAAGAGGGAAATGTGATTGATGAATCTTACCTCGTGGTAGATAGAGACAGAGGTAGTCAGAGACGATGGCAGCCATTGTACTACACCTGTAACTTCCAACGCCAAGGAATGAGTCCGACATCAATGCACTGGTCTTCTGACTCATACCCCACCACTCTATCCCTATCATTTTTTTTGCATTACACTGCATGTTTCCTTTCGTTCCAAAATTAAGAATTTCAAAATGTTAATCCAAATTCTTTATATATTATATTACCAGAATTCTTTATGCATTGAGGTTCTAAGTTAATTACTATAAATGTTAAGCTGTTAGTGTATTGGTAGTTTTCTCTTGCCTATTAACTGTAAAGCTGATACACCGTCATTCATAAGTCGACATTATGATCTGTGGATATGTTAAGAAAACAGCATTTTATCTATTTATGGTTTAGGATTCTCTATGACAAAGTTTGGTTTAGATGATAGAAAGAAGGGATGAGGGACTTGAGAAGAAAAGTTTTGTATTGGAGTGAGGACAGCATGTTGTTGTTTTGGGTGATGTGGGGAAAAAAAAGAAGGATTAAATAAGATAGAGAGGAGTAGAAGATAACAGAAAGCATTGATTAGTAGTATCCAAGTTTGCATGTAATCACGGGATGCTTGCCTGCATATGAAGTATGGTCCTACAGAAGAAGGGAAGAAGAGACACTGAGAGAAACAATTGACGGTACTTTTTTTCTTTTCGGGTTCAACCGGACCAACCAACAACAGGTTAGTTCCAAAGTCTTTTTAAATCTAAAGAAGAGTAAATGCAGAGTCAGAGGGTCAAAAATGGGTCAGGATTAGAGTCAGATGGTCAAATGATTGACCAGTCACTGCTTTCATTTGGATCCAATGACCCATTTAATGGAATGGATCCAACCGTTTAATTCTGGACCCACCCGCCAATACTTTTCTGTGTTTCATGCAATTCCCCTTCTTCTGATTTTCTCCATTTATTACATTCAACTACGAATTTCTCCCTGCAATCTCATTCAGTTCTTTCAAATACGCGTTTCAATATAAAATGCAGCTCCATTTTCCCCTTTTTTCTTTTATTTGTTGCAATTAATACTTGGCTAATTTCTAGGCCCAAAACTGAGGAACCTGCTCAACTAATACAAACATGACAAAATTGGTGTGTTTGTTGTTTTGTTTCTGACAGGTCTCTGAGTGTGTTAGTATGTGCACTGAATCCACCTGTGAGGTCTGTCTGACCCTGACTTGACCAATGGAACTTGTAGCCGTGGGGGCTATATGCACCCTCACACGTCACAAACTAGTAGGAACCACTGTCCCAATTCCTATAACTTCTATCACATATTTTACTGCCATTACCATTTCTCAAACACTCCGACAATTACTTCTTAAAGCACTAATCATGATTCATTGCCCAAACTTTTATCCCAAGGAGAAAATAGATTACAAGATAATATACTCCACTAATATTTTTATATTCATTAATATAAAATTCAGTTTTTTATCAGTAAAAAATAAAAATAAATAAAAATAAAATATTTGAGAGATGTTTGAATCTTTATAAAAAAAAATTATTTGAAATTATACTATCTACTAATTACACATTTGAGAGGTCTAAATTGGTCAACAATTTGCATGAGTACCCACTTAAAAACTTGTTATATAAAACTCTTTTGTTATAACATATTGAGAATCATTTAGTATAATAAAATTAGATGATAAATCACAATTGATTTTGTGATTTATCGTGTCATCAAACTAATCGTTATTATATAGCTTTGTTTGTAGTGTTTAGAAGTCATATTTCTAATTCATTTCACGTTTAGATTTTATATATGATGATGTTTGAGCTTGTCTGATTTGCTTAAAAAAATCTTTATTTTGCTACAAAGCTTCTATTTCATGAGAACTTACAAATTATAACGTAGCATAATTTCGTGCAACATTTTATCAATATAGTTCACAATCATTAAAACTGTAGATAAAACAATGTTTATAACAACACAATTACATATTTTAGACCTTATTTTAGTCTTATCTTTCATACTCATAATTTTTCTGCCAAGTGGATGTCTTGTTGGATTTCCATGCAGGTATTATTTTACTATCTAGTAGAACTATTAAAAATTTGTCCCTCTATTGTTAGACTTCTTCTCATATCAAATTTTAGATAAATTATTGGATTTAAACACCAGTCAGAATTTAAAAACATAGTGTTTTTACCTACTTGTTATCCATGTCCATGTATTTAATTTGAACTAAGGTGAAAACTTCAACTGCATCAGAATGCTTCAAACATAATTATTCTTTATACTTAGACGCGCTAGTTCAAAACCTAGAAAATGATCATTGGCTCTATTACGATGCACTAATTGTATTCCTATCCACACATTGTACATCTTCCATATCTTGCTTGTTTTCGTACACATAAAGAATAAGTGATTTATAGTTTTATCATGTATCTCACACATTATACACATTCTATCACTTCATTATATTCCTCTGTTGGATAAATTGTCACATGTTTCTAGTTTATTATGTAAGACTCTCCATGCACATAGCTAAGTTGTGGGCAAAGCTTTGAATTTCCAAGATTTATTGTCTATCACCTCATCCTCCCCTCTAATTTCATTTCTTAACCTCTTATATGCAGACCTTGCCCTGGACTCTAAATTTTCCTCTCATTTTCAAACCCAACCATCCTCCTTGTCCCTTTTGCATTGAGCATCCATTCAAATTTTTTTTCTTCAAGTCATATTTTACTCCTAATGAATCATCTCCTACCTCAGTTACTTTTACCCCTTATAGTTTGAGTTAGAGTACATTCTAGGATATTTGTCCCTTAACAAAGTTTCTCGTAACTATATGTCATCTTAAAATAGAATTTTTGTTCCTGTTCTACTTTTCTAAGAAATATTACCATAAACCAGTTTTCCTTTTCTTCATTTCTACGTACACTCCTAAAATCTCTCAATCATCTCAATTCATTTAAACTTTATAATTATTTAAACTCCTTCATGATACATATTTCAATATTCACTACAAGAAAAAGGTTGTTTAGAAATCAATTTTTAGCTACCAAATAAAATAGTTACTAATTGTGACAAAAATAGTCACCAAATTAGATTTTGGTTGCTAAATAACTACAAAATAGAAGTAATGATTGAATTTAGTGACTAATTAAGTCAAATAATTGGTATCTAACACTAGCTACCAAGGTTTTAGTGACCTATACCATTAGATTCTAAATTAGTCTCTAACTTAATTAGATTCTAAATTTAATTTTGTGACTATTTTGGTCACAATTAGCAACTATTTCATTTTATAGCTAAATATTGGTTTCTAAATAATTTTTTTCTTGTAGTGATTAGAATATCCTCCATATACCCTTCTCTTTCTTTTTCTAACCTTCACTTCCATTTACCTAGAAAGAATATATTAAAGCACTTCAATTTATTGGCTCCTAAACTGTGGTCCTCTTTACTCTTACAAATGATTTCTCACTTTACTTATGTCATTTAAAATTTGATCTAAAATTGTTTTACATGTTAACATGAAACTTATAAAACCATAGCAAATGAGACAAAGAGTCTGGAACAAATATGAGCAGAACAAGAAAAAAAAACACAAAAGTAATAAATAAAATATAAGAATATGATATAGGAAAAGTGTGGTAGCAGACTTAACTTAAATTAGACCAATAACACATGGATTTGAATGTTGTTCTTGGAAGATATTAGTGGAACGGTTAAACTCAAACACATATATAATGCAAATTATTCCTTTATAGTGGGTGATCGCAAAAAATTATCTTATAATTAATTTTTTTTTTCTCGCCTAGCCAATATGTATATGTCACATTGCTCATACTCATCTATACTACATACCTACGCAATTACAACATACCATAGTTGATGGGAAACAAATTATAGTACATTTATAATTATTTAGGTAATTAACTCTCATATAAATTATGCAAAAGCTATAATAAGTTTAGAATTATTTAGGTAATGAACTATCAAATAAATTTGCAAAGGTGTGTATGAGAAAAGCACAAGAGTGTCTTATGTAATTTTTTGTCACTATGTGACGGTAGAGTCTCAACTCCATTGACATACTATACTACAAAAGTGATGGTGATGGGAATGTGTGTGTCTATGTAGAGTGTTGGTTGATTCCATTCATGAGTCACATGTGGATGCATGGACGACCGCCAAAATGGTCCAAACCATGAACTTCTTGAGGGTTTGTTTGTGTAGTGTGATCATTTAATGAGCAAAGCACCCACAATTACCCACATGGGTCCCTTCAATATGCATGCATGGTCCAATTTTCTTCTAATCTAAATCCAATGTTGTTGCTACTCTTTTCCAAAATACAAAAGGGAATATTTGTGTCATTATTAACACTCAAATGCATCACCCTCATATACCACCTAGCTTCTTCTTTTCTCATTCTTTCACAGGATATTTTAGCAGATAAGAAGGTCTATTTCACACTCAAATCAAAGGCTCACTCTTTTTCATCTGCAGTCTCGAATCACTTCATGCAATTGTTGTTTCCAATATAACCACCAGTTCTTTTTGCTTTACCATAAACTCATAACATTCACCTTTGCATGCTTTTTACTCACTGGCTAGCTATGACAAATGCTGTTAACATTTTTTTCAAAACATCATCTTTAATATTTACTGACGTGTTGTATTTTTCTTATATTTAGAATATCTTTTTATCATCCAATTTGCATATAAAATAAAATCATAAGTCAATTGTTAATGAAAAACTTAGGAATGCATCATTTTATATGCATATGTTTTAGGTTGTTACATGTAAATCAACAAAGAATGTTAGTTTTTAGGTTTATCTTTATTTATGTGAAGTGTCTAAGAGATTAATCATTTCAAAGTATAGAGACCACTAAAATTCTCACTAAACAAAAGTTTCTGATATATATATATATATATATGAACAAAAAATAACCAAAAGTCAAAAACTCCAAAAGACAACCTGTTATAAATAGTATTCTTTTCTGGTTTTCTTTATTAAAATACAGAAATGAAAAATGATGTTTAGCTTTCTGTTTAATAATACTTGGTAGTGATTATTTTTTACACAAATCTTTAATTTTGTTTTTTAAACAGTAATTAAAATAAACTATGTTTTATGTTTTATTTAAAGTCTAATTTTGTCTCATATAAAGAAACATTTTAAAAACTTCACTTTTAACTGTGAAGATCTCACATGAATCCTCTCGTTTATATATATATTGTGTGTGTCATGAAACAAATTTCCTTAATTGACTGCTTAATCATTGCTCACACTCATAACGCGTATATAGGGTCGAGGAAAAATATCCCACTAATCCTTTGTGCTTTTCACATTTCATTTCCGAATGTGTATTGGGGGCTACCTACTCTTCCTTTTCTAACTTCCAAAATCAAATGAATTTAAAAAACGTTTGGATGTTATCTGGCTGTCAATTGAAATCTCTTTTACTATTATAATTTTATATGTATATATGACTAAGTGTATTGTGTTTAAGGAGCAACTTAAATGAGTACAAGAACTGACAAAGTTAGAAAATTATTTGGAAAACATATATTGAGGAAGTACGTAATAAAAAGGAGAATTTAAAAGGAATCACGTTTTACAATTTTGATTCCACAGGAATGAAACAGTTATTTAAGTTAGTTTGAATCTTTGAAGAAGGTGATCGATCTAATCAATATCTGGTCGGTCCATATTGAAAATGATCTTTGTAAGCTGCTTCCAGAAATTTGTAGCAAAGTTAAATTTTGAAGTTATGTATTGATAGAGAAATAGATAAAGTCAATATATTATCTTTTGGCCTGAATTATTGGTAATTATTTAATAAAATAGTGGTTGATTTTGGCTAGAAACTGCGTCATATCTTTCTTGTTTAAACACATCACCTAACTCTGACATATGACAATCCACCAAAATAGCTCACCAGATTTTTTTGCAATGCCTTCTGCTTCAAATATCCACAACCTCATCTCACTGTGTAACCACAATTGAGACGTAGAAATGATAGAGGGCGGTTTGTGATTTTGTTGGGAAAATTCTTTTGTTTTTTTTTTTTTGTTGTTTTTAGGGTTTTTGAAGAAGACGACGACTCACACAAAAAGACAGAGTTGAACTATATTTGGTCGGTCACCTCCTCAGACCATTTATGACTTCTTTTCCCTTCCTTCGCCCTCCAATACTCACCAACTTTTTTTCAGATACTTTTCTCAATTCTATGTTTTCTCAAACACATTTATATTAAAACATATTTTCAGACATAGCATACTATTTTAAGGATTACAACTAGGTTAAAGAAGTTTTAATACCACTAAATATTTTTATTCAAAATCAATATTAGTGTAACATTTATCAGTGTTATTGAAAATATCAGAGAGTGAACAGTCTCAACTCAAACTTGTGGTTGTTAGGTGATGAGTCCTCGCATCATAATACGACACGCTTTGGCTTTTACATGCCATCAATTTTCTATGCTACACATACTATTTCGGCTAAACTTTTACACTTTTTCTCATTATTTACTCTCACATTCACACTTCTTAATTATTTTTTCACTCGTTTCCTTCGAGCCAAATAACATCTCTATGTACTAACTATTTCTTGTTTTTTTCTCACCCTTTTTTCCCCTATGTTCTAGCATTGTAGTGACATTGTTTTGCCAAATTTTTTTTGCTTCAGCTGGCTTTTGTGGAAAGAGAGGTCGGTTATGATAAAGTTGATGGGACTAAATGATATCAACATGCAATTGTCATCCTAATAAATGCAAAAAGTATCTGCGGATTGTTTTGTGTGTTCCATATTGAAAGTTGAAACTCATCACATAGGGGTTTCTTAACTATGATTATATAAGAACAAGAAATTTGTTACATGTTGATATTTTTTGTTTTGTTTGTTGAGAAGAGATAAAAGTAAGGAAGATTTGAAAAAGATTTTGGGAAGAGAGAAGAAGATAAAATAGTAGTAATGATAATAAAGTGAGTTGTTGTTGTCAAGAGTGGAAGGGAAGAGAGTGGTCACGGGTTTCCCTTGACTGATAGGAAAAATATATATAAATAAGGGCATACTATAAACATTAGCAGTAGGAGCAGTGAAGAGAGTGTGTGATGTGAAGCAGAAGTTTTGATTCTGCACACTGCCCCACTCACCTCCCTTCCAATTTGGTTTGTGCATCTGGATCCATGATTTTCCTCCATCCAATCAATTTATAAGTACACCACATGCTTTTTCAATCTCAGCATACCATAATTTAATTCTTCCTTTGACTCAAATTAATTCACTCTACCCTATTCTATCCCCACACTTCTCCATTAATACATATCTTCTATTTTCTCAATATTATTATTATTCAACTAATCTTAATATCAACTATTTTACTTCACTATGCAATCATTACACTTTATTTATTTATTTATTTATATATTTAACTAATATTAATTAAGTGAAGGGTCATTCATGTGATTGCTCGTTTAAAAAATCTAGTTACATTTATTTATTTTAAGTTAGTCACTCTCTTGAGTCATGTTCATTTTTTCAAGTTATATAAATGTTAAAATATGTGTGTATATATTTACCTATATGATTGACATGTGATTTCAACTGATGTTGTTAAAAAGTTATATAAATGAAGTTACTATTTTCGTCGTTAAAAAATATAGATGTTGACAGTTAAAAGAATTTTAATAATGTAGATACGTTAATTCTTTCCTAGTAATTTCGTTAGCAGATGGACCAACGTTGTATGTTGGATTTTTCTCACAAAACATGAGTGTTATTCGTGATTTATTTTTGTTTTTTTTAACAAGTATATCATATAAATGTGATTTTAATTGAATGCTTTACTTATATTAAATTTATTAAGCAGTGTGTGAAATTTTTGCAAGATAGCATAAATTAAAGTCGAATGATGTATCTAAAGTATTGATACAATAAATTATAAATTCTTAAAAAATGACTTCAAAATGAGAAAAAGTGAAAAATGATTAAATATAATCATAACTTACGACTAAAATAAAGTTAGTAAATAGGACCATTATCAAATTACAACTAGATAATTATGATAATACAGCAAGTTTCATGCATACTTCAAATAAATCAAGAAATACATTTCACATTAGACTTAGTTTTGAAGTTCTAATTGCATTCGAGTCAAATTTAGATTGAGGTTTTCGTTTGAAACATTCCACTGGTTGTTAACGAGATAATATTAAAGGTGACCACAATTGGATTTAAAATATAAAATTAAATGACAGTTAGCATTAATATTCGGTTTTAAAATATATTCTGTTCTTAGATGAAACACGATACTATGTATAATTGTGGAGGATTTAGGATAGGTTAATATAAATTAAACACTTAATTTGTGAAGATTTTATTTATGGAAAGGAAATCTAAACCTAACATGAAAATGACAATTTTTCTAGCGACTGGGGCGATTAATTGCTGCCTATCTACCTACATCCAATTAATGACAATCACGTTAGGATATGTATAAGGTGGCGTTTGGATCCACTCTAAAAAGTGATTTCGCAATTTTCCACCAAAAACACTAACTAAAAACTTAATTAATCATTTAGTCTGAATGTAATGGTAATTAATTAGGTAAATTTAGTCTGAAGGTAACCGTGAGGATCTTAAGGGTTCCATGCGCATAGTGTTAATGCATTAATTAATTGTCATGGTTACATTAACCTATCCTAACCCTAATTCCTAATTGGTGACCACAAAACTACAAGAGGGCACCAGCTAATTAAGCTCACAAAATTTCTTCTTCATCCCCCACATTGCACTGCAACCGTTATAATATGCATTGCATCAAGAACTTCTATGTCAATTTGTCAACGCAACCTTTCTTCCTATTTGTTTTATTCTCACAACTAGTCTGCACATACTTCTAAAACCACATCACATCATGACTTTTTGCGATTAAATTTTAATAGCAATTATGAGAAGAAAGATTTTATGCAAAACAAAAATATTACTTTGAAAAGCTTATTTTTTTATAGAAAATTAATGAAAAAAGTCTAACAAAATTCAAAAAAATCTAGCATTGTAAACTCAATTATGTTACGTAGCTGTAACATAATTAAAGTACTATTAGAAGTTATAGTATTAGCGAAATATAAAATCCAAATATTTGGTATGTTTTATTGATAATCTGGAATAGGGCAGATAAAGTAAACTCATTGTCAAAACTAGTAGTATAATGATGTACTCAATAACTTTTCACCATTATAATTTTTAACGTTTCCATCAAGTATACCATGTTTAATATACTTTGTTAATTTTAACGGGTGATATGGTTTTTAAATTAAGTATAAGTGAATAAATAATCTGCTAATATGTTTATGTTTCTCTAAATTGTATAAAATTTTATATACAAAGTCATCTTATAAGATTTATTTATCATAAGAATATATTGAGAATGTTATTTTATTAATTTTTATTATAAATTTAAGTTTAAGTTTCATATTCTTGGGAAAGTTAAGTAATATATACAGAAAAATACTTTCAAAATTCATTGCATTGTATTAAGGTTTATTTTAGAAAACGGTGTCTAAGTCTGATACATGATTCATACAATTTTAATTAATAAATTCGAGTATTGATCAGAGAAAATAATGAGTATCTTTTAAAATAATCACATAACTCGGATTTTGTTGTAAAAAATAAGAGGGCATAAAAATATAACATACTAATATAAAATTTAATCATTGATGTGATTATTTTAAATAGCAAAGTTGTTAAAATGTATCTTGTATCATTAATGACGTGTCTTATGACGTTATCGATGTATTAAAACATACTAATGTACATTACAAATAGGATAAAATCATATACTAATGTTATTAATATTATTTCTCTTTGAATTTTTTTATGTAGTTTTGGATTTGTACATGGATTGGAACATGTTTAATATGCTATTTTTTATTTATATATTTATTATTACTCAAAAAAATAAATAGAATAAAATCGACTTGAATTATTTATAAATGAATTCATTATTGTATATGAAAATGCTTGATTAAATTTATTTATTTAACCTTAATAATTTGAGTTAATGAGTTAGAAATTTTAATTTATTTATTTACTTACTATGCTTTCATACATATGGAGAATTGCAATTTTCAATTTATTACTATTTGTATGTAATAGTAACTCAGTTACAATTTTCAAAAGTCATAATTCAAAACAAGTGGTTATTAATCACTTCTTTTGACTAAACATAAAATTGAATATTTTAACCCCTCCCAAGTATAAAATAATGTTTGATTTGATTTTACTTTGTATTTTAGTATAAGGACAACTCATAAATACTAAATAAGTAAATATAAATATTGAATCAGGTAAAATTTTGATAAATAAAAAGTAATTAAAATTATAAATGAACAAATTAATGCAATTTAAACTTTATATTTTTTTAAATAAATTCAAGTGTAAGTTTTTGTCTTTCATTAAGTAAATTATTTTTTCCACGGTTCAAAATTAAGTTTGAAATGTTAATTCAAGTTCAGAAAACTTATATCATGTAGATAATGATGTCCTACGTTTAAATTAGTATTAAACTGAATTTCAGAATTGAGTAATATATATGGATGACCCGTACGTCCTTATCATTTTGAAATTGCTAATAAACAAACATTTTTAATGAAAATCCCTTTATTGAACAAATCAACTCTATTTTATACAGGAAATTTCAAAATATTAAACATATAAAAATAACTCAAGAAATTCTTTTAGTTAAATTGAAATTTTGTATTTATACACAAATCGAGAAAATTTTTAAATTTAATTCAATTGGCAATCTCCTTTTTCTTTTTCTTTCTTTTAATTTCTCATAGGTCAAAGTTTAACTTTGAAGTACTACGAACTTGATTGATCATTTTATATTGTGTTAACTAATAAGTTATTACTTTTAAGAAAGTAAAAAATTTAATTGGAAAGTTTATATATTAATAAGTCCCCTCCCTCCTCTTTTTGAAAATGTTACAAAACAAATTGAATATGCCGAGCTCAATATAAAAGCTCTTATATTATGATTTGTATTAATACTGAATTTAAATGAATATTTTTATGAAGTACTGGTTACGTTTGACAGACATAATAATTGATTAACTAACTTAAAGCTTATGTTTATGAGTTATAAATTAGTTTTTTTAGGTAATTTATACTTTTGTTTAAAACTTATGAATTGCTGGACGAAAGTTTACGAGATAACTCACTAAATTATATATGCAGATAAATCACACGATGACATTATATAATTTTTTATATATAAGTTGGGTTTTATTTTGTAAAACAATGTAAATTTTGGTAATTATTATTTCACAATTTTTGTTGATTCTATATTGTTTTAAATATTTATCCAAAAAAATTAGAAATTAATGTTGATAGGGCTTTTAAAATAATCACAGTATCAAACTTATCCTGCACAATGTGATGTAATTCAATGATGGTTAAAAGTGTTTTACAATATGAGCTCACATATAGAACCTTGTTAGTGGTTATTATTAGTTAACTTCCATATATAATTAATCCTTAAGGAAGATGAAGTTGAAAGTTGGATGACATTTCCATCTTATTATAATTGATGAGACTTACAAGATTCATGTGGTGCACGTGAACTCCCAATGTACGGGCGGGAAAAGAACCAATCAACCCAATAACCAAATTAACCATTCAACACTCTCAGGAATTTGCATGGAACAGATCCCACTGCTATAACAACCCAACCATTTTACTTTTCCTTCTTTACATAAAAAACACACTTCGATCGTAATAGATAATTCATCGTTAGTTCTTTATATAGTATTATTGTTATTCTTAATTATATATATATCTAGAGAGAGATGAGATAAAAAAATATATAATCTATGGGAAAGAGACAGAAAAGAGGAGAGTAGAGAGCACACGAGTGTAATGTAAAATAGAGAAGAGAGTGTTTTAGGTGAGATATATGATATGGTGACAGAAAGTTAGAATAATATATTTTGATGAAGGTTGAAAAATATAGAAGATGAAATTAAAATTTGTGGTATGTTGTGTAGGAGATGGAAGAAAGGTCCAAGGGCACCGCTTTGGGGCTGTAGCCACCCTGTCTTCTTTTTGAAAAGTCATTTTCTCATCTTAAAAACACCTTAGCGTATACCCTCTTCGCATGTAGGCCCTCCTTGAAAGCTATGTAGATGTTTCTATTAACTCTTCTCTTTTTTTTATCTTTATTTTTTTTCTTTTTCTAGAGTGAGAAAAAAGACAATATTGTTGAAATTAAAAAAAAAAAAAAGTTAATTGAGTTGAGTATGTCATTTGCACATACATGCCCATATACATAGTAGTGGTGATGTTAACCATCAATCTCTTATCTTTGCCTAACACTGGTGTACCACCAAATTCGTACAAATATTACTTGTGTGAGTATAAAGAGGAGAGGCCAAACCAAAGTGTCTGAGTCTGAGTCTGAGATTAACTACTTGTTAGTTACTTACTTACATAGCAGAGTGAATGGCAATTGCAGCCGCAAACTCATCGCCCACCATGAGTCTCAGTCATAGCCAGAGCCAAGAAGACGTCACCACCGCCTCCACCACCAACGACGTCACCAACACCAACACTAACAACAGCAACGATAACAAGCCTGATGATCACGAGCATGACATGGTTATGCCCGGTTTTCGCTTCCACCCAACTGAAGAGGAGCTCGTGGAATTCTACCTTCGCCGTAAGGTGGAGGGAAAGCGTTTCAACGTTGAGCTCATTACTTTCCTCGATCTTTATCGCTATGACCCTTGGGAGCTTCCTGGTATATATTTATATATATACATATATATACTCACTTATGCATATATTAAAGTTTAGCTTCCCTTTTCCTCAAGCAATTCTGGGAACTAACTCCCCCTTTCTTCTGCCATCTCCCACCAATTTTATATATATACCACCCTTTTTCCTAGACGCCTACCGTTTTTCCACTTCCAATACATATAAATATATACATATACCTATATATATATGTGTGTGTGTGTGCAATTTTGTCCTATGTCTTCATGTTGGTTATTTAATTCAATTCAGATGTGTGTTGTGTTCATGGATCCTCCAATTTTGATGAAGTGTGTGTGTGTGTGTGATGAGCAGCTTTGGCGGCTATTGGTGAGAAGGAGTGGTACTTCTATGTGCCGAGAGATAGAAAGTATCGGAACGGTGATCGTCCCAATCGTGTCACTACCTCTGGGTATTGGAAGGCAACAGGAGCTGATAGGATGATACGAACTGAGAATTTTCGCTCCATCGGCCTCAAGAAAACCCTAGTTTTCTATTCTGGAAAAGCCCCCAAAGGGATACGAACTAGTTGGATTATGAACGAATATCGCTTGCCGCAACATGAAACCGAACGTTATCAAAAGGTACCACATATATAGCACATGTGTATGTATTTGAAATAATCGATCCACTTGCTGCTGCTTCTTCTTCTTCTTCTTTCATGATATGTCTAGGAAAACCCGCCAGGTTTTGTAATTATTCAACCCTAGTTCGTTTTAAACCTAAAGTAATTCATCTTGGTTTTGGGTTTGAGATCGTTTTCTTTGGCTAGACTGTGTGTCTGGTGCTGCTAGTGATTCTTGGCTTCCGAAATCAAAGCTAGATTCGAAGCTATAGCCCACCAAAATGCTATAGCAGCGTGAAACTTGCAGCCACTCATGGTCTAAAGTCAATATACTCGACCAAGATCGAGAAGCCGAGAGGTGAACAATTAATGAATACGTGATAGAAGGAGGGATTCAAAATTTAAAATAAAAATGTTGGCAGAAAATCAAAACAACCAGCACCGTTTGTCATAAATTCACTTTCTTTATCCTTCTCTCTCGCACACATTTATGACTGCATGCATGAATTTTGATGTCTTATCATAAATTCATTTCGTGCCTCCCTCCGTACTGCTACAAAGTTTGTTCGGCCATTTCTTTTCATCAAAATCTCTTCAAGGAATGCTTAATTCTCGAATGTTGAAATGTTTTTTTGTTCCATTTCCAGGCTGAGATATCGCTTTGCCGCGTGTACAAGAGAGCTGGAGTAGAGGATCATCCCTCCCTCCCTCGCTGCCTCCCAACAAGGCCATCTTCATCAAGAGCTTCTTCACACTCCGAAACCAAGAAGCACAACGAGATGGTTCATCACAACATGGGATTTGTGGGACAATCGAAGCCAACAGAACACGTAGTTGAAAAAATGAGTGAAACGGAAGCAAGCAGTGATGTGAACACGGCTCTTGGACTTTCCAAGTACAATGCTTACCGTGCTGCAATGGGTGCACTCAGCACCACAGTGGCACTTCCAGTTGTTCCAATGGACGAGGAAGGGCTTTTGATGATGCAGCATCAGCAGCAGTCTAAGCAAGCAGCAGCACATGCAGCTGCAGGTGCTCCTGGTATTGGCACAATCTTCTCTGCCGGGCCTTCTAGCTCCAACAACAATGGAGTTGTGAACATGGATGATCTGAATAGGCTAATGAGTTACCAGCAGCAGTACTACAATGTTCAAAGCCATCCCAATCAGTTCTCTACTTTGCTGATGCAACCATCACCAGTAGTGTCTCTCAGCTCACTACCAAATCCACTTCCAACCACCTTCTCTGACCGACTGTGGGAGTGGAATCCAATCCCTGAGCCACCAAATCAAGAGTACAGCAACATGTCCTTCAAGTAACGACTTATTATATCTGTGAACTGCACATACATATATATTATATATATATAGAGAGAGATAGAGACATTTATCTGTGCTAATTTCTACTATCAACTTTATCTAGGTTGTTCTCATTACTCTAATTAATCCCGTGTCTTATCTTAGATTTCAATAACATAATTGTATGACACATTCTCATCAATCACAATATATGTATTTGTCGGTAGCACTTTTAGGGTTTTGGTTTTAAGCCCTTTTTATTGTTCTTGTTTATATGTGCACTTTTGATTGTGCATAAAACTGGAAGTAAAAATGGATTTTTAAGTTACAAATTTTGTGTTAAATGTTGGCGTCTTCCTATACTGGCTAGATGGATAGGCAGGGTAGCGTTTCTTCCAGATTTTTCATAAAATGAGGAATGCATATGCCAGTTCTGTTATAGAGTAATTAAGTTTGGCATTCTCATTATTAAATTCAAAACGCAAAACTATAAGATTATTTTTACATATATAATGAGGTTTTATCTAAAGAAAACAAATCCCAATGTAGATAGAATACTGGTAAGATTTTGTTCAAATAAAACTAATCCCAATGTAGATAGGATATACCAGATCAAAGAAGATTCCAGCCTCAAATTTTCAGCTTATTTAATGTAGAGAAACATATATAACATATATATGTCTGTGATTTTAGGGTTGCAAATTTATATAAGATGCAAAAAGCCACAGTTAATAATAGGGTAATTTTGGAATAAGAAAAATGACCATTTACACTTCAAGAATACACTTTGGAATATAATTAGAGAGTAATAAGCAAAAGAGAGAGAAAATTTGACTAGGAATGTTATAAGAAATCAAAGAACAGTTTTTTATATAATAAGGTCAAACACAGATATGGATGTTAATGTGTTCTTAAAAAAATCTGAGAAGTTATCCAGTCAATTTTATTTTATTTTTCAGACCTTAATGTTTATGATCATCTATTCCATCTATTCCAGATTGTTGGACTTTTATTTCTTGAACACTATATATCCTATTCAAAATATTTAAAGATTAATTATTCTACTTCTTTCTATCAATATCTTAAGCATGTATTTCCATGCTTTTAAAAAAGAAATTCTATATTTTTCTTATTAATTATATCCTAAATAGCTTTTCTCTGCGCTAAGCATTATGATTTGTGATACATTGTATAATTAGTGTTACGCATTTTGGCAACACATATAATGCTCATTTAAATAAAATATCTTATTAATCATTTCATATTATATTAATATATGTTCACATGCAAAGCTTTCGTTTTATTGATATCAATATTTACTCCTACACTTTGAATGTAATCCATAAAAACGTATATATTCATATATTTTCTAAAAAAAAATATTCTGGAATTCAGATAATAATACGTGTTTACATAAGTTTATTTTAATATATTTCTCTTTTTATCTCTTGTAATTTATATACCAATACAAGCTCGTGGAACAACTTCATTTGCAAGTGAAGTATACGTGTTTGATTCTATAAATTATACATATTGATATGTATGCTTCGTATGTAGAATAGTTTATATAAATATCAATATGCCTTGTTCCATATAATTAAAATCATCAATAAACTAAATGTGGAATTTATAGTATCTACAAAAACATGAATAAAAATTAACACAAATGCTTTGAAGTTGTTCAGTAATTATATAAATAGTTTTTTCACGTACATTTTTCAGATATACATTTCTAAACCCGGTATCGGGTTTTTAGCGCGGTAAACTTAACTCTTCCAATAGTTTGTAATAAAAATATTTTTACTGAGTGTTTTAATTAGAAAAATAGTAATTTAATTAGTTATGTTTTTATTTATGAGGAGTTACTGATAGTTTTAAGTGAAGTTTTTATCAGGTTCATATAAAAGTTTGAAGATATTTATTTAATTAAATTAATATGATTTTCAATTGAACAGAAAATAATGTATATTTAGTATTCATTTAATTTACAAAATATACACTAAACTTTATTAGCATTAAAGTATCTCAATATATACACTAAAATTATAGAATTAAAGTTTTAATTATTTATGTTTTGCATAAGATATTTTTTTTATTGAAATTTGTTATATTCTCAATATTATTATTTTTTTTTTTCAAAATTAACATTATTACTGTTTTTAAAATTCAATTGTGATTATATAAATAAAGAAAACTTGTTCCAATAGATAAATTAGTATTTATTAATTTATTTTGATAAAACATTTTTTAATATATTTACGGTAAAAAAAGGTTGGTTGGTATAGAAAATTAGCTATGCGGATTGGCATAACACAACACTTAATGGTATTGATTTCCAATTTATTAGCATGCCGCAATTTTTTACTTCCTTTTTGAGCTTATAATGAAAAGTTTGACCCTCTGAAAAAATTGAATGAACGTTAGATTACTCTCTATCAATATTATTAAACTGGTTTTATATACATTAATTATGGATCTATACTAAACGAATAATGTATCACGTTAATAGAAATTTTGCTAGTATATAAAATTAACTTATACTATGACTATATTAAATAATAGTGTAATATATCATACAATCTATATATAAAGTCATGATGTTTATATGATACTTTTTAATTTCTTTGTGATTGAAGATACAATTTTAATGTTGCCCCAAAAACCACAGTTTTCACTGAAATTTCAGGTTCTAATTTATATCAATATTTTATAGAAAAAAAATAAACAGACAATTATTTTTAAAAAAGGGGGTTTGTTGCTGGAATACATCTGCATCCTCTTAATTTTTATTCAGGCATGCAAGAATAACAAAAGGCGACATAATTATTAAGAAAAAAGCAAACAAAAACTGTATTTAGAGATTAAAAAAAAATGCATGACTGCGTATAAATGAAATGAGTGAGTGTATTACGGATTTGGTTTCTTATTTATGCAGGAAACAATTATATTTAAGGATAATTTTAAGAGAATAATTATATATAATATTAAAAACTGTAAAGGAAATATAATTTTTTTTAACGAAACGACTCTGTAGAAAGAAAAAGTCAATTGAATAATAAGTATGTAATGAAGGCATGGAGTTTGGGTGTGGTGTGTGGTCACAGCCTCGCACAGTGTTTCCCGTGAACAAAATAAAGGACAAACCACTTTATTTTTTTTTTTAAAAGCGACACCTTAGTAGCTATATATATATAATCTGACAACTGTGATGTGCAACTATTCTATCTCACTATACTTTTTACTTTGTCATAACTGATTTGGATTTTGAAAAAAATTAGAATCTACAATCATAAGGCTTCATGCGTTGAAATTGGGTTTCGGCCCATTTTTGTACAATGGCCCATAATGGAGAAAAATATTGCTGAAGGGAGAATTGGTGGACCAAGATTTGATGCATAATAGAATTTGTGGGGGAAGCAATATAAAAAATTAGTGTTTTTTAGTCGAAGCATCCAAATTAAAATTCATAAACCCTTGTATATTGGTTATAGGCTGCTAAAAACAAGATTATTAATCTCGGGGTATAAATTGCTTCAAAATAAATTTCTTGAATATTAGATGAATGTATTGGTTGAATAAAAGATGGGTCTGCAGAAAACACAATTCCTCGCTAGAAGTAATATAAGAAGCTTCGTCTTAAGCAACGAGTAAAATGTGTTACAGAAAGATATTACAAGAGGGTTACAATGTTTTGGTTCGTGTACTTAGCAAGTAGAATATTATACTTGCAATTTTATCCTATAATAAAAGAGTGTGATCTTTTTCCTCTACCGTATTTATAATAATGTGAATTATTGTTATTGTTACTTTTATAACTCAAAAATCTATGATGCTCTTTCGTCTGTTTTTAATATTTCAAAAATCTTGATGTATATCTTTTTTTTAATTTATTGTCAATATTTTGTTATACTTTATTTTAAGCACAAATAACACGTTTTTAATTAGTCTTATTTTATCTTGCAAGTATAACGTTTTTCCTTTTACTCGAGTTCAAGGTCACTTAGCCACTCCATATGACCAATCATATGATTTGAATAACCAATATCTAGATGCCAGTGGTTATGTGAAAAATTCCACCATTGATTGTAATCAACATAATTGTATCATCTTTCTTTAGAATTACACTTCTCTTAGTGAAATGTTTGGTCTTGTTATGACTGTATCTAGAGGCACAATAACCCTACTTAATAATACATTTTTTTTATTTCGTCAATGGTTGTTAATATTCATTTTGGAAGATTCAGATTTATCTTCAATTTTATTTTTTAGTAGAGGACCAATCTTTTATTCACCCTTCTTAATCTTCCTTTTGAAAGTCATATATTTTTAAGATTTGAACTTATACAAGTTCATGGTCTCTCTTGTTATAACCTTTCATTAAGTTATGTGATTCAAGTGAATTTTTGTAGTCATTCAATTTTTAATTTTTGAGGTCTTTTGAATTCTGCTATTGCAATCATTGCATGAAGAAGTTGAGGAGTTAAAATCCTCAAAATCTTCTCCAAAATTTTCTAATCCAAATTTGATTAATAATAAACACGTGCCACTCAAACTGAGGTTGTAGAGGAAGAAAACACAGAAGAAAATTGAATAATTTTTGTATATTACTTCTTACAGAAAAACTCATGCACTCTATGGTATGTAGAGATGTACAAAGTTATAATAAACATAACAAAAACACTTATTTCCATTACAATAACACACTATTTTCTTTTCCTTTCATATCTTTATACTTTTTCTTTCACTTTGCATTGAAAAAAACTACCCCTTGAATAAATTTACTTGATCTTTACTCAAGTATCTTTGACAACAAGACAAAAGGGTGGAATATAGGGGAAAGTAGATCCAAGGTAGAAAAGGCAACGAGTTAGCATTAACTTTTCTAACAGCACATGGGACGTTGGCTTCTGATCGTATTAAGTTGAAAGAAAAGGATAGAGATTGTAATGCAATCTGTAATATATATAAAGTAAAGGATTAAGCTTTGTAGGAACATGAGTTGATGTAAAAGATAACGTTGATGGAAGGTTGAAGGAGAAGAGAGAAGAGGAGGGGGAGTGCTTTCCAACAGTAGAGAACCAATTATTGTGTCTTTATTTTTATAATTTAAAAAAAAAGAAGAAAAAAAAGTAGTTTAAATGAGGTTGGGGTGGGAGAAGAGAAAGTTGTGAGGAAAGAAGAGTGAGAAGATGGTGTCCCCGATGTCAACGATTCTGGTGACGGGTGGGGCGGGCTTCATCGGATCCCACACCGTGCTTCAGCTTCTCAAGCAGGGTTTCCGGGTTACCATAATCGACAACCTCGACAACTCCGTCATCGAAGCCGTTCACAGGGTTCGCCGTCTTGTTGGTCCTCACCTTTCCAACAACCTCACATTCTGTCACGGCGACCTCCGCAATCCGAGCGATTTGGAGCCGCTCTTCTCCCAGACCAAGTACCTTCCTTTCTCTCTCTTTCTCTCTTTCTTTCTCCGTTTGCATAATGCATTCTTCCATCGCCGTCAGGTTTGACGCCGTCATCCACTTCGCCGGCCTCAAAGGCGTTGGAGAAAGCGTCGCGAAGCCCCGCCGTTACTACGACAACAATGTGGTGGGCACGATCAACCTTTTTCAGGCAATGGCTAAATATAACTGCAAAAACATGGTTATTTCCTCCTCCGCCACTGTTTACGGCCAGCCTCAGCAAGTTCCCTGCGTGGAGGAGGACTTGCATTTGCACGCCGTGAATCCCTACGGAAGAACCAAGGTACCACATTATACTCTGGTTGAATTTAAGATTAAATAACTTGACAGACACAGTTTATCTGTGTGCGTAGCTCTTTGTGGAAGAAATAGCTCGGGACATTGTGAGAGCGGAGAGAGGGTGGAGGATCATTCTGCTGAGGTACTTCAATCCGGTTGGGGCTCACGAGAGTGGGCAGATTGGGGAAGATCCGAGGGGTATCCCCAATAACCTCATGCCTTACATTCATCAGGTTGCTGTTGGGAGATTGCCTGAGCTCAATGTTTATGGCCATGATTATCCCACCAAGGATGGCACCCCGGTGAGTCATTCATTCAATCTCCTTCGTTTTTCTTCACCTCGCAAATTACGTTACCAATAACAGTTTATGACTCTGAATGAATGCAGATCCGGGATTATATCCATGTAATGGACTTGGCAGATGGTCACATTGCTGCCCTTCGGAAGCTTTTTGCAACAGACAACATTGGTCTGTCATCCCTTTAACAAACCCACTTTCATGAAACCAATTACTGCTTTAAATTTCTTATCTTTTAACTCAAACAATTTCTTCACTGATTAGGTTGTACTGCCTATAATTTGGGAACTGGGCGTGGTACATCGGTGCTTGAAATGGTTGCTGCATTTGAAAAAGCTTCCGGCAAGGTCATTATTCATTTTGTTGTGTCTTCCTTAATCACTTCACTTCACATCACATCACATGATCCATGTAAATGTAGTGTACCTACGCACTCAACTCAACTTAACTGTTCTTTGCCTCTTATATTTTCCAGAAAATTTCAATAAAAATGTGTCCCAGGAGACCCGGAGATGCTACTGCTGTATATGCATCCACGGAGAAGGCTGAGAAAGAACTTGGTTGGAAGTAAGTTTTGTTTTTCACCTCCACATGTTACTTCCTAAAACTATAATCATCCATCAATTTAATCTCTATAGTTGATGCTGCCACTTGATTTTGTTTTAATTGATATTATAAAATCAGTCCTGGATTTCACAATTATTATCATTTTAGTTCCCTGCCAATTTGATCTATAGCATTATAAACCAAATTGATTGATTGATGCAACCAAAAGCAAAATTTTAGAGTAAATGTACTGATTTGAAGTTAAAGTTAGGAATCAAATTGGCATATTGTTGAGAATTAAAATGAGTGTGTTGGTACAGGGCAAAATACGGTATAGAGGAAATGTGCAGGGACCTATGGAATTGGGCGAGCAAAAATCCATGGGGATACCAGGGAAAACATTAGCTTCAACCCAGACTCGTGTGCCTTGTACCAGACTTCCCTCTCCTTGTCGTTTTCGGATTCTTCCACTATACCATACCATCTTCGCTAATAATATTTCATCTTTCTTCTGTTGATACGATTGATTGATTCTTTACACTATCTTAGCCTAAATAATTGTCTGATTTTGATTTCTGATGTTGTAGAAAGCAGAACTTGAGTTATATATGAGAGCCAATTAAATTATTTCCCATGAGAAAAGTGATGGAATGTCTCTTCAAAAAGAATATTATTATTTATATTGTTATCACATGCTATCTTGCCACACATTGTTGGCTGCACAGACAGCTGTTCCAATTTTCTTAAGACATTGATGGCTGGCTATGCTCTGTGTAGCACATGTTGAGTTCATTGCATCCATACCAACCATGTGTTTGGTTTGTTCTACGACAAAACCTTCAAATTTCTGGTAAAAAACGTGAATAGCCAAAGTTATATGAAACAACTTCCATTTTTTTTAACTGACTTTCCTCTTTTACTGTTTTCTTCACGCATAAATAATTGAATATTAATTTCTTAACCAGTGAGTGTAATCTATTTCTGAAGCATTTTATATCAATTTCTACATGTATAATATAATGGTGAGCTTAAAAACAAAAAAATAAAAATCAGCTACCTTATTATAAACGTGGTTATACATAAAAAAAAAAGATTTTACTGGTCACAAAATAATAGGAAAGGGAAATGCAGATTGGTTGTGTCAGTCTGTCCCTTGTATTAGGAAGAGTTGTCGGTGATTTATAATTTTGTATGGATTATGAGACAAATTTTGTGGTGGTGCAGCCACGTATAAATCAAAATCTAATCGTGGCCTCAACACCTAAAAAAAAGGTGTGTGAAAGTGAATGATAATGAGTTGTGGAGGCAATTAGATTAATGATTGGACTTAGGTGACATTGCATACAATACAATGTAATGTATTATTTTCACTTCATTCAACAAAATTTTAAAAAACCATGTGATGGAGCACCCAGAAGTACTAGTGTCACCATTTTTTGGTCTATAAAAGAGTGGGGTATGTTCATTTGTTTCCCTCTGTTATTACTATGTCCTAGCAAATATTAAATGTATAAAGGAAAAATAAAGTGTATCTTGCTCTTCGTTTGATTTTATTTCATATTTAAGTAACAATGAATACAATTTTACTCATTCGTGGATAAAAAGTATTACTATTATAATTTTCTGAAAAATTGTTTTTCTATACAAAAATTTATGATTAAAAATTATGATTGAAGTGAAATAAAAAATTATCATAGTTAAAATACGGAAAATAAAAACTTTTAAAATTCTTCTAACTTTAAGTATTATACAACATGTTAAGTACAGAAAAAAATATATATAAAATAACCTTGCAAAATCTAAATATATTTACGTGCGATTAGTTCTAATAATTTTATATTTAATAACAAATGAAATGTTTGAATTATGTTTCTGTAGTTGTAAAACATATGAGAAGCCTAAATAACATAACAAAATATTAATATATGATGATAAAAGTAATTATTATAATTATAATTTAAATTATTCTTAATTACTAAGGACAAAACATTAATAATTCAAACAGATGAATATTATATATATAATTACTTTCATTACATAAAAAATAACTTAACTTATTTATTAAATTACAAATATAAATATAAATGTTATATACAAATATATGATTGTTTAATTAACTCAAATGAAAGTTTCTATCTACTAATCTTACGCTTAAACTATTAATAGAAACACAAATGTCATTCATTTTTTTATTAAAGCGTCATTCTTTCATGTTATTACTAAAAAAGAGAGAAATATAAGAAAAAGAAGGATAGAGAACATAAATACTAGATATTCTGTTATCCAATTTTAGATTAATAATATAAATACAAAGTATAATTAATCCTAATATTTGCGTGTATATATCGGATTATTCTTAGATAACGTAAAATGAATGACAAAAGAAGGTATAAAATTGTTAAATGTTACTGATACAAAACTGCAACAATTCATTCATGTAATGCCCTGTTCAAAATCATCTACACTTCATGATAAACATCACCTAGACAATCAAGCCGCCAATCATCTATTCTAATTCTAACAGCTATACTAATATATATTATTGTTGTTGTATACACACAACTCAGCACCTTTGAAGTTGTGCTCCTCTTAACTGCACAGAATTCAAAATTCAGAATCTAGTTTTTGAACTGAGAATAAAATTATAATAAAAATACTTTAAACTCGTTAAAGAAAGTTTGGGGAATGATGGTTATGCCCTGTAATAAGAAGTCAAATTTGTTCTTCAGCCAAGATACTTCTCTTGTCCGAGACAACCCTTTCAGCCACCACTCTGCCTACTGAATGACTATTCTTGCTAGTTCCACTGGTATCTTTCTTAGTGACAGAACGTTGCATGATCCGTATAGGAATTCCACCCAAGTCAAAGTCCTCCTTCAAGGACTTGGTTAAGAACCTAATGTCTGTATCGGAAAGCTGAGTCTTCCCACGTACAAATGCAACAAATGTAGGAGGCCGTGCCTTGACCTGCGTGAAATACTTGACCTTAGGCTGTGCTGCTTGGTCTTTCCAAGAGTGTCTGCTCATAACCTGATCAAAACCAACCCAAAGTGAGAGATAAGAAAGCAAATATTTTACTACCAATTGCATATTTTATCATTACAAAAAGTGACGATGGAGTAATTGCCTTTTGCAGCCAACGGTTAAGACGAGATGTAGGTAATCTTGAACACCATTTTTCATATGTATCAATGACCTGATTCAAGACAGTGCTTCGGCCCCTTCCCTCCAATGCTGAAATGAATACAACTGGAATTCCTGTTACCTGTTGACAATGTCAAAAGTCAATGCTAAATCAAAAAACAAAAAATAAGTTCATTATTCATGCCCTTAAAAAGCTCAGGGGAAATTGGTAAGGACTGTATGATAAGTGGACAGCCTCTCATAGCACATATCTTCTCTAGTTTGTACCATGACCAATTTTGACATCTATGTCAAAGGCATACACACTAAAAAGCCTGATGTGTTACGGTCCAATTTATTGAACTGCTAGACTTACAGTTGAGCTTATTACATGACAGACCTGAGGTATAATTGTCTGAATTTCTTGTGGGACAACTTCCATAACCTTCTCATAGGATAATGATTTGTTTTTGCCCCTTAGAAGGTCCATCTTGTTCACAATCACAACCAGACCTCGCCCTTCTTCCACTGCTCGTCTGGCTATAACTACTTCGGCATGTTTCATACTTCGTCTTGCATTTATAATCTGGTCAAACAGTTTTTTTTTTTTCAATTAAAAAAACTCATTAATTAGCATATACAAAGAGAGATGAGACAACAAATCTTTTTGATAGATCACACTTATTAAAGAGGATATACGGCAAAGATGCATATACTTCAGAAGCAATCATGTCATAATAGACAGGACAACTTCATATAAGGGGTAGGTTACACGACAGAAGGGGATGAAATGGGACACAGTGCTCATATCAGAAAGAACGCATGCTCTATGGAATATTAATTTATTTGTACATTTTACCAGTAAACTTTCATCATTTTTAAAAACTTTATCTTTTAATTTTTTTTTTTTTTTTTGTATTTTATCTATTCATTAAATGTGTAACAACTTGCTACCATGCAAAAAAAAAGTTAAAAAGAAAAAAGAAAAAACACGTTGCAAAACAATGTTGCTTTGACATTGTTTCGTTTTTCTTAACTCTTTTTGGTGACACATCGACATTCTGTTACATATTTAATGGATTGATAAAATGCAAAAAAATTAAAAATATGATGATAAAATATAGAAAAACAACTTCAGCGGTAAAATTCAAGAAATATTGATAGTTGAATGATAGAATGTGTAACAAAGCCGTAAGCTTTTCAAACCAAAATCAGCAAAATATAAGCAGCTAACTTAGCATTTTCAACCAATAAATGAATTACCAGAACATATTTTAATAGGTTCAATGTTGTGTTTATTCATAGAAACATGTTAACAAAACTAGAAAAATAGACTTCGTTGCATAGCAATTTAACAAGCTAATAAATTGTTTATATCATAGTTGTATAGCGTTGTCCAAATCATATACCTCTTCTGCATCTAGTACCAAAGCAATTATATGAGCCCGGAGTAGACTCTTCCTTGATTGCATAATGCTCAAGGATGCTGCTCCTTTCTCCTGTTTTGTCCTCTGCAACCAACCCGCAGTATCAACCTGAATGACAGCAAAAATGATTATAATTATAAAATGTATAGGAAATTTTAATATTAAATATATACTCAAGTTTACTGGCCCTGAAGCTATACCAGATTCAGCATATCTAGTGAGCACCTTCAATCAAAATATAACTTTGGATGCCTATAACTATGCTAAGCATCACGTTTGGCAACTAGTCTATGTACACTGTACACAATAATGTGCCAAAAATAAAGATTAAAACATTAAAGTAAAATTATAATCACAGCAAGTTGATCAAGCTCAACAGACAAAATTGTACAATAGCACTATGGAAATGCATTTTAAGAGTATATGAACTTCAAAGAGAACATGCTGAATAGCAATTGCATATTCTCAAGACTGCATTTCAGAACAAAAGACAAGTACAAGTATGCTCACATGCATACATTAAATGGAAAAGATGCGTGTGCCAATAGCATCTAACTTCAAGGTCAGAGAAACAGAGAAACAAAGAAATATCATGTTTTCCTCTTACAAGCAACATTCCTACTTATATGGCCAATCGCTATCAGTCTCTGACTTTTCAATAGAACGAGAAATCCAGAACCAAGACATTCAAGGGTGATTACCAGATAAATTGTTCTTCCTTGAAATTCAAATTGGGTTCTGATTGCATCCCTTGTTAGACCAGCTTCAGGACCCACCAGAACACGGTCTTCTTGCAACAATGTATTCAATAAGGTTGATTTACCAACATTAGGACGTCCTACAATGGCTAACTGCAATGGCAGCTTACTTTTGTCAACATCAAGGTTGCTGCTGTCCTCGTCTTGGCTATTTTCATGATCACCTTCATCTGTATCTATGATTAGTACCGATTGAATGTGGAATTAAAATAAGTGATTATACAGCAACGTAATGGTGAACTTAATGTTGACAAGTTTAAATTATATGGTCTTTCCCCCCTGTTTGTGACCACAAAAAAACTCACCAACAAATAATTAGTTTAGCAAGCCCTTCCACGTACCCAACATGATAAAAGTTATCAAGTGTATAATAAGTGACCAAAAAGCAACCTTGTAGTGGTGGTTAATAGTTATCACTCTTTGAGCCGAATGAAATAAGCTTTTACTTACCATTCAAGACTCGAAGCATATAGTCCTCCAGGAGAGGCCTAAGAGACACATACAACTCATGCATGCCCAGTCCAGTCTCAGCAGATATGGCAATAGGATCCCCAAAACCCAAACGGCACATTTCATTAGCAGCTGAGGCCAGAGAATCATTGGCATCGAAGAGGGATTCAGATTTATTCATGGCAACAATAGGTTTGATTTGAGGTGCATGTTTTCTTAACCATTTTCCAACCTCCAGATCAAGAGGATGAAGTCCAGCTCTGGTTATCAACCAAAGGAACACAAGCAGACTAGCAGATATTAGTACTTTGAATCGAGGGAAAGCGATAAATTAAATCTGTCTGACATGTGTAATTCATTCATCCCATTCAAATTGAGGAAAAAGAACAACTAAATGCTAACACAACAAACAAGGCAGAGTAAAGGGGTATATGCATACAATAGAAAACTGGAAACAAACCTTGCGTCAGTGAGGAAGAGTGCAAAGTTAGACCTTGCCAACACGTTTGCTGTCATAGAAGCAGTTCTGTGGAGGATAGAACCAGAAGAAGCTTCAGCTTCCAAGCCAGCAGAGTCCAAGACCCTGAACCGTAAATCACCCAACTTGGCAACGCCTTCTCGTATGTCACGAGTAACATGATCATCAGGGGTGTTATAAACCAGAGCCTCCCTCCTCCGAATCAGACTAAAACCAATAACAATTAACAACTGCCTGGGGGACTATCACTATGACTAAGCAATCATCAAAGTTTGTGTGTGTGTTTTCAATGCCTCACCGGTTGAACAATGCAGATTTGCCCACATTAGGTCGCCCTAGAATGAGGACAGTGGGGAGGCGAGTAATTTGAATTTGAGTGAAATCAAGAGGTGCAGCACGGCTACAAAACCCCCTCACAGTAACATCCAACGGTGCTGCTGCAACTGCAAAGAAAGTGAGGAACTTTGTTAGGTGAAGAGAGTTGATAGTGACGTTACATATTGCAAAGTGAAAGGAATAATGAGATGAAGGAAGTTACAAGCGAAGTTATGGAAAAAAAGAAGCCTCCTGATGCGGGTCATTTGATCCCTCGAGCTAGGCTATGAAAAATGTGAAGGTTTCATAGGCACTTTAACAAACACTTTGTGGGCAGTTTACACTACACGGCTTTGCTACGAGATGGCTCCCAAATTTGAGTGTTTAGTTTGTCCTTTTTCAAAGGTAGAAACAAATATGCATTCCGTTAAATTCAAGGAAGAATAAATGCTATACTTATACGTTAAATGCAAAATATACAAAGTTTTTATTAAATTAGATTTCTTTTATCCAAATTTCAAATCGATATAGTTTTATTTTCACACATTAAATTATTGGGAATATTCAGAACCATATGTACAGTGAAATTATTTTTCTTACAAGCTCACCGCCTTTGAATTATGTAAGTATAACTTTTCTTTTACAATTTATTTGACTTTTTCAAGCTTCTGAGTTATATTTTTTAGATTTAAAAGAAAACGTTTTTTTTTTTGTTTACAACTATGGACATGTAGTTTAATTTTTGATGTTTAATCATGATACTTTTCTTAATATATGCAAATACTTTTGTTATTTAATTATTTTATTACTTAATATTTTCCAGTGAATGTTGTTAAAATTATTAAAAACTGTTCTATTTAATTTGCATTTAATAAAAATAAATAATATTAATATTTTTACATTACCAGCATTGATTTTATTCTAAGATAAATGCCTTATTAAAGTTTTAATGATTTAATGCAAATTTTTATTAAGTTAATGAAAAGTATGTTCAGATAAATTGTACGAAAAATACTTTTTACACATAACAATTGTACATATTCTGAAAGAAAAAATAAGTTAAACAAATAATAAATACTACCAGGAATAATATGGGTGAGAAAAAAAAATATTTTTGAAGGTGTTCAATAAAACGTAAGAAAATATCACCGTTTCTAATATTTTCTAAAAATATCGCTATTGTAACATAAAAGTTATCAATAACGTAGATGGAAGAGAGCGTTGTAAATAAATAACAAAGAAGACAATCAGCATAAAAACGGTTAATTCTTCACATTGTGTCGGTAGATAAATATACTCTAATAATTCATATATTTAAAGATTATATTTTAAATTTGATATCTATAAAATTGATTGATTTTTCTAATACATAAGAATTTAAATAGTATAAATGATATTGTTCAATTCAACATAAATAACTTACAAACATCTTCTTTTAATCACTGCATAAATTTGTAGAAAAAAATATAATAAAGTTGACTAAACATACATACGCTATTTTAATAATCTTGAGTTTAAGAATATTAACATTTTCTTTATGAAAAGTAATTTAAATTACTCCTCCATCTATGTTTTGAATTGTGACTTATTTTAAATGGTTTAAAAAGTTTTACATATTATAAAAGTTGAGGTTAAATCTGTCGTATACATTTTTTCTCTCGTAAGTTTAAAAAAAAACACACATAAATACAATTTTATTTATGAAAATATTTGTTTAAAAGCAAAATAAAGTGTAAATTTTGAAGCGAATAGCACTTAAACACAGTGATTAATTATAATAATATTATTTTTTTAAGCTTTATGGTGACAAAACGAGAGTTTCAAGTAATTCTTACCCTTACTTTCTAACTGAAACGAAAGCATCAAACTTTAAAACGAGCAATGCCTTTAGTGTCACAACTAACAATAACAATATTAATTTATGATATCTGAGATTAAAATTTATAAATA
>Ga0099825_1001246_pt1 | contig 31913 bp, 13 predicted proteins | sample SiratroredBW_FD_76838 | JGI IMG/M metagenome (GOLD analysis project Ga0099825, IMG submission 76838) | Root nodule microbial communities of legume samples collected from California, USA - Siratro red BW | ecosystem: Host-associated > Plants > Roots > Nodule | place: USA: California | collected...
AAAAAAAATTAATAATAAAAATTTAAATAAAATATTTTTCTTTTTTTTTTTTTTTTTTTTTTTTTTTGTAAAAAAAAATATTTTTTTTTTTTTTTTTTTTGACTTAAATCTTGGAAGCTACAAAAGAAATACTTTTCGTATGTAAAAATGTAATAACATACTTTACGGTAGGAGGTTTCTTTTTCTAGTTAAGTAGGAGAATCTTCAAAACTTAACCGAAGAGTAGAAAATATCTTATACTGTTATATTAAGCTCGTGGGTTAAAATAAATTTACGGTTCGAGATGTAATAGTATAATGATGTATAAATATAATAAATTTGTATGATTTAATTATTAAAGAAATATTTTTATAGTTTTTATGTTTCATTAATATAATTGTTTTATAATTGATATTTAATAAAATACTTATTAGATGATTGAGGGCATATATCAATATCAAAATGCTAATTTTAATTTGTAAATAAAACCTGAGTTATTCTTCTTATACTTCAAATATTAATTCAGTACAGTATAGAATGAAATAATCAACAACTAAAAACTATATTCACATACGTGGGACGTCATGAGTTGAGTTGGGTAAGATTTAAGCAAACTTTTTATCCAACTCATTAAAAGAATATTGAATTAAATTGGATACAATTTAACATAAAAAAGTAAACTCAACTCAATCTAATACATTCTTGAAGAAATTAGATTTTGTTGCACTAAAATTTTGAAAAACTTGTACCTTTTTATTAAAATTTTTAATTTTTAAATATTAACATAATAAAAAATAAAATAATTTTTACAAAAACTAATCCAAAACTTTAAATAATTTAATAAATAAAGTCATAATAAGTTTCTCCAATGATAAAGAAAAAAATACAAGATAATTTGTTCACAACATACTAGGTGTCAAGTTAAATTTTGGGTCATTTATATTAAAATTATCATCCAATTTCTTTTTTAAGGGAAACTTAACTCAATTTAACTACATTGGATTTAGTCAAGTTTGATTGTTAAAAGATATATTTAAAGTGTAACTATTTATGATTATTTTAAACCAAATTAATATCTTAAATCTTATTTTTCACAAGAACATAAAAAAATCTTTAACAAAAATTAAATGCAATATTTATATATTAACAAAATATACTATATACTTATAAATTGAGTTTAGAGTTTTTAAATAATATTCTTGCCGATAAATAGTATATTAAATTTTATAAGAAAATTTAAACATTTCTTATCTCTTATATTGGTTACATTTTTTTCTCATTTATAATTATTTTTTCTCTCACTTCATAATAAACTACCCACACGTAATATGAAAAAAAAAAAAATACTGATGTTTTTAAAAAAACACTAATAGAACGCTCTTTAATACTTTTTATTACTGATAGAAAATTTTAGTAAAATTCCCTCTTTCTTTTTTTTAATAAGTAAAGTCATCTTCTCATATAATAATTATTTCCTGATTGTAGTTCAAATAAATTTTAATTAATTGCGAAGTGAGAATTAGAAAAAAAAAATACGTTGCCAATATTATTTTTACTAAAAGGTCAATCAAAATGTACTTTTTTTTGGTCGGCTCAAAATTATAAAAAATAATGGATGAAAATAATAGAAGATATTTGATACAATAAAAATAAAATATAAATACAATTTACTATATTTTTCACTTATGTTTTCTTAATATTTTTGCAGTTTTCTATCTTTTAGGTAAACATATTTACTATTTTTTTTCTTATAAACGCATAACAAAGGTAGGAGTAGTAATATTTTTAATATTGTAAATGTAACTCAACTTGTACTTCATCATCTAACATCTTTAACATTCTCATTTACATTAAGGATGGAATCTCTATAATGTGATACTAAAAGAACCCAGTGAGATATATTACAGTCCAACCTTAACTCTTGTAATAATTTTTTTTTTTTTAATACTTGGAAAGAACAAGAAGAAGGAGGTGAAAAGGGTGCAAGTGAGAAACGCCGCCAATGGCGCATCGCTCACTTTTCCTCTCTCTCAGACGGTAAGCCCATTTTTCACATCCTCTTAGTGGTTCCCCACAAAGCACAACCCAAAATTGCAATTTTTTATGATTCTGCATCTTAATTGATTTTTGTGACCCTAGTCTCCGATCATAACCAAGTTCTACACTTTCTCGTGAACCAATCATATTTGAGTTGTTGGGTATGGGTGATTGATCTCAAAATTGCATCTTCTCATCGTGCAGAAGTAGCGGTTTAGCTTGTGTCCTGAACAGAACAAGATTTGCGTCTTCGGGTGCTGTGAGCAGTGATTTAGTGGAAGAGAGTGTAGAAGGCGATGACCTAAGGAGCAGAATCTTGAGGCTAAGGCTCCCCAAGCGAAGCGCCACCAACATTCTTCAGAAATGGGTCCTTCAAGGGAATTCTGTTACGCTCTCTCAGCTTCGGGATATTTCCAAAGAGCTTCGAAGATCTCAACGTTACAAACACGCTTTGGAGGTTTCACCCTTTCTTTTTTTCGTTCATACACGCTTTCCATTACAATAGCTAAATTAGACCAATACACTGGATTCGAGTGTAAAACAGTTTAGCTACCTAAGTACTGCAAAGTTTATGTAGTTCTGTGATGGTGAATTAGGGATAATTTTCACAAATGGTTAGGATAAAGCAGAAACAAAAATCTGTAAAAAACCACCTAGCAGATCATGCAAGCTTTTGGGTCTTTTTTCTGTCTAAACAAATTAGAGCATGTTGCTGAATTCCCAAGTCACAAGTGGTTATTATTAAGATAAATTATAATGACATCAATGTGAGTTTTTTAAACTCACACTGACACTCTTGTCTTTTTCCGGACAATAACCCCTCTTAATCGGTTTAAATTCATTGCCTTGATACCCTTATTACTCCAGAAACACATTATACTGTTTATTCTTGTAAAGGGAGTTATTGTAAAATAATAAAAAAAAACGCAGGTTTCATGTGAATTTTGAAGAAATCACTAGGAATGTGAGTGTAATTTGCCATATATGTAGTTTTTGTAAGGTTCAGCAGAAGAAGAAAAAAGAAAGATCATTAGGTAGTTCGGTTTACTTATTTCTATAGTGCCTTGTAAGGTTCAGAAGAAGAAAGAGAGATCATTAGGTAGTTCGGTTTACTTATTTCTATAGTGCCTATAATTGTTGGAATGAAAATGTTGTTCAGTACTGTGGCCTTTGGCAAATGAGGTTATCACAACACAAGTTTCCTGAAGTGAATATTACTTATTCCTGACTGTTCTGATTCTTTGTAGTTTCATATATTAGTTGTTCCTCTAACAAACTACAAATCTCTATCAATTTCTAATACTTCCAAATTCTAATGACCCAGTCATACCAGTTTTATTAATTTTTCCTTCTCCAGTGATTAGATTGCATCCAATTTGGAACACTATTATTATGATGATGATGATGATGATTTATGAATACCGCATTCGTTTTCTGTTGGATGATAGCTTTGCAATTTGTGACTCTTGAATTGCAGATATCAGAATGGATGGTTAGCCATGAGGAATACGAGTTATCAGACTCTGATTATGCAGTGCGCATAGATTTGATGACCAAAGTTTTTGGCATTGATGCTGCAGAGCGGTATTTTGAGGGTCTACCTCCTGCGACAAAGACTACTGAAACTTACACAGCCCTCCTACATTCTTATGCAGGAGCGAAATTGACTGACAAGGCTGAGGAACTTTATCAAAGGATAAAGGATTCAAACCTCTGCTTTGATGCCCTTACTTACAATGAAATGATGACTCTTTACATGTCAGTGGGCCAGTTTGAAAAGGTCCCGTTGGTTGTTGAAGAACTGAAACAACAAAAGGTTTCCCCTGATATCTTTACCTATAATCTGTGGATAAGTTCCTGTGCCGCTATTCTTAATGTTGATGAAGTTAGGAGGATTCTTGATGAAATGAGTCATGGTACTGGTTCTAATGCAAGTTGGATAAGATATTTGAACCTGGCCAATATATATATTAGTGTGGGTAATCTTGGTAATGCAAGTTCCAACACACTTGTTGAGACTGAGAAAAGGATCACCCAAGGGCAATGGATAACTTATGACTTCTTAATCATTCTTTATGGTGGGTTGGGAAGTAAGGATAAACTTGATCAGATATGGAATTCCTTGAGAATGACCAAACAGAAAATGATCAGCAGGAATTACATCTGTATCATTTCTTCCTATCTGATACTTGGTCATTCCAAAGAAGTGGGTGAAATTATTGATCAATGGAAGCAATCGACGACCACAGATTTTGATATGCTTGCCTGTAAAAAGATTATGGTTGGTTTTAGGGACATTGGTTTGGATGAAATAGCCAACAATTTGAATAAGATTCTCATTGAGAATAATCTCAGTCTGGGATCTGATTAACTGGGAGTTCTCCGAGCTTGAATGTAATGTAGAATTCATAGATTTGAGATCAATTTGGCAACTTTCTCTAGGGAAAATATATTTCATTTGCAATTTGATAAGCAGGGTGAATGAATAAACCTGCTGGGTGAATGGAATGGAGGTCTTGCAATGCTTTTGTGGATGCACAAGATTCCATTGCATTGCTTCTAACCTTTATATTTTATACGGTCTCGTTGGCTAGCACCATCTTTCATGTTGTGAGAATCTTCAGTTATTATCTTTTTTTGTTTGAGTCATGATGCTTCTGTCATTATCATATTTATTCCTATGAATTTGGATGTGTTTTGCAGTAGTTGTTAAATTATTTTCCAGGTTTTACTGTCACCTTTTTGCCTGAATAATCTTTTAAAGAAAAAACATATTTTCTGTGTTTTATGCTGTGCAAAATTTCAATTAAAAGAATAAAAGTGGACATTCTGCATTAGAAAAAACAAAATACTAATCCTAAGTTTCTTTCCTTTGTTATTGGACGAAGTACAGGAATAATGAAGCACTAAAGACATAGGAAGACTTTTTATTATTATTATTAATGAGGATGTTTTTATGATATATTGAAAAAATTATTTTGGTATCTTAAAAAACTATTTTAATTGAAATGCGGAATGTTTTCAAATTAGTTATTATAATAATTTTTTTGAGTAAGTGATGCATTTCTTATAAATGAGTTGCAGTAAATCACATTGAAACAGTGACTAAAATTCATTCGAAATTTTTTTTAAAACTTAAATGAAGAAAAGATGAAAAACATGACATAAAGCAAAGTATGTATAACATTCGGACTATCATTGTAGAGTGTGGTCTTCTAAGTTCTATTATTGCACCTAATTTTCAAAGTACAGTTTGTTGATGGTGAGTTGAATATTGAACTTCCTCTCCCAACAATTTTGATACTCTTTTTTAGAAGTGTACACTTTTTCAATCGGAACTGAAATTTTGGCTTGCAAATACTATACGTACAAAGCAAATGTTGAATGCCTAATGCTTCGAAGGACATGAAAAGAAAAAAAAAAAAACAATGTTAGGATGAAAATAAATTGTCAAATATACAAAAAAACAAAGTAGAAATTCAGTGTTTTCGGTTTAAAAGAAATTAAAAAAATGAGATAAAAAATTGAAACATGAGTATAAGTAAGAATTAATTTAGGAAATTTTACCATTTTCCAAAATTTATTTCTAAGTTGAACTCAACCTAATAATACCCAGTGCGATAGTATGATGGATTTAAAATACTTTCTTATAATAAATTTCAATATCATTTAAATTTAATTTAATTCTACAAAACTGTTAGCTTGTAAGATGATATTTATATTTACTTATATATTATTATAATTTGACTTTATTTTTAATCTATATAAACATTTTCAACATTCATTTCAAATCATATAAAATATTTGTAAGGATAAAAGTATATATAAAAAATATTTATTACAAGTCATGCACAAAGGACTGTTTTACTGGTCCAAAACTTATCTTTTTGTTTGAAATAAACTTTTTGAATTTAAGTTTGATTTATTATTTTATAAAAATGATCTTATCCTATTTTAACTCTTACGATACTAAAGGGTGAAGATATTTCTTATAAAATAATTTTGACTACAGTTTTTTTTATTTAAAATATAATATATGTTAAAATGTATTGTCAAAGTGGCGGACAATGTCAAAGTATCATTATTATGGGATGTGGTCTTTTTGACCGACACAAATGCTTAGGAAGCATCCCCCAATGTCCATGTATATAAAATGAATTATTTTTATGGTCAAAAATTTTTATGTATGTAAAATAGAATATGAGGTCAGAAGAAGTTGATTTATGATCATATGATTGAATGTACTATGATGATTTAATACAATGTATCTTAAGTTTACACGTTGGAGCTATGGTTGATGATTGAATGTGCTTAAATTTTATATTTAAATTTTTCTTTAATAGAGAAGAAAAGAAATCCAAACATCAAAATTACTATCTCTATAGAAGAAGACTTTTTTTTTTTATTATCAATGAGGAAATTTTTATGATATCTTGAAAAAATTATTTTGTTACCTTAAAAAAAAAAACATTTTAATTGAAATGCGGAATGTTTTCAAACGAGTTATTATAAATGAGTTGTAGTAAATCACATTGAAACAGTGACTAACAATTCATTGGAAAAAGTTTTCTAAAACTTAAATGAAGAAAAGATGAAAAACATGACATAAAACAAAGTATGTATAACATTTGGACTATCATTGTAGAGTGTGGTCTTCTAAGTTCTATAATTGCACCTAATTTTCAAAGTACAGTTTGTTGATGGTGAGTTGAATATTTGAACTTCCTCTCCCAACTCATGTTACACACCGACACATTTTCTTTGATGTTCTTCCACCCCAAAATCAGCCTTTTAAATGGACATCAATCGTGTAACACTTCTTATTATCATCAACTCAACTAATTATAATTAAAGGGTGTTGTTTAATGAAAATTTAAAAGGACATGTAAGTTGAATTGAGCTTAAATATATCAAATAATAATAATTATTGTACTATACTAAACAACTACTTGAAAACACTTTGAGAAAACCAAACTTAAATATAATTTAAGATAACATGATAATGTAAAACAGATATTAATTCAAATGATTAATATAAAATCGTTTTACTAATCACATATAATTCTAGATTTTAATAAATAGTAATTAAGTCTATAATTTTTTTTATAAATATTACTATCTTTATTACACACCTAGTTACATCTATTCTAACTTAAAAGTTAGTTTGTTCTTGCAAGTATCTCCATGGAGACTAAGATTAAATACAAGTTATTGTTCTTGTAACTGTCTCCACGCAAACTAACATCGAAGAAAAACAACAATAATAACATTAAAGCGACTTTTTTTAAAAGTCAAATTGATTCCAAAAAGTAAATTCTTGTCATGAAAATTACAAACAGCTAAAATTTGATTTTTTAAACATATTTTAGAAAAAAACAATACTTAAAAACGTATTTGGGAATAATAAAGCCATAAATTAGTTTTAGAGTATTAATTTAATTATTCATACAATAAAACTAATTTTTTATCATTATAAATTGTACTGTAACATTTATTATTTTTACATTAACTGTGGATGGTCTATATAGGGTGTTGTTCACTTTTCACACCTATATAACACTTATATATATAAGTATCCCGTAAATATTAATGTCAACCTAACGTTTTCCTCTATATAAATGCAAAACGTTATTTTCATATTACTGGTCATGTGAAACATACACTTGTTTTTATTAATAAAATATTATATATTAATAAAATAATAATATATATATTGCTGTTAAATGGAGGTAGAAAGTGAACAGTAACACCATCCTGTATAAATAGCCTTTGAAGGGAAGACAATGCACCATGATCATCAGTTATCTCTATATTCCTAAGAAAACACTCACTCTTTGAATCCTCTTTTGCTCTTTCGCCTTCCATGGAAACCACTGGCAGCATGAACAACACATGCAGCAAGGTTGTCGGAAGCACCCTTGGCCACCACCTTGCGCGGCGTCTGGTTGAAATTGGTGTGAAGGATGTTTTCACCGTCCCTGGAGACTTCAACCTTACCCTTCTCGATTATCTGGTAAGTGAACCTGAGCTTAACCTCATAGGGTGCTGCAACGAGCTCAACGCTGGCTATGGTGCTGATGGCTACGCCAGATACAAAGGTGTGGCTGCCTGTGTGGTTACCTTCAACGTCGGTGGCCTCAGCATTCTGAACGCCGTTGCCGGTGCTTACAGCGAGGATCTTCCGGTGATATGCATCGTCGGAACTCCGAATTCCAACGACTATGGTACGCAAAACATTATTCATCACTCCATTGGGGTGCCAGATTTCAGTCAAGAGCTACGTTGCTTTCAGCCTGTTACTTGTCACCAGGTACAGAAACAAAATGTTCCAATTAAGGAAGGATAACCTAATATATTAACAGTTAATGTTTACTGCATAAAGAAATACTTATATTTTATTTTGTTATCCTTAATATTTTAACAACTTCTTCTCTTTTTTAGGGAAGATAAAATTTAAAAGGAAACGATGATACAATGATACTCCAATAAATTTATACAATTTTACACTCACTATTTTATCTTTTTCTTCTCTCTCTTTTTTCCTCATCATTATAAAAGTTTATTTTTTAATTATCAAATTAACCTTTAAAATGGGTTCTCAAGTGGTTGTTCAAAATTCTTTTTGCCTCGAGTTTCAACTTTAAATACTTTAAAACATATTATACGATTTTTTTCCATCAAATTTTAGTCAATTATACTCCCTTTATTTCTTTCAAAAGTTTATTCTTTTGTCCTTAAATCTAGTCTATTTAATCACTAACTATTGTAACTTCGAAACCTTACTTTCTTTAATAGTTTAAATTTTACTTCCATTAAAAAAATACTCATAAGATGCTTGTTTAAATAAAAGCATGCATCGTCCATATGAGTGGTAGTAGAATTATAATATGTATCATTACTTGTTACTGTAATTTCAGGCTGTAGTAAACAACTTGGAAGATGCACATGAAGCCATTGACACTGCCATTGCAACTGCTCTGAGAGAAAGCAAGCCTGTGTATATCAGCATAGCCAGTAACTTGCCAGCCATCCCTCACCATTCCTTCGTTCATGAGCCTGTCCCATTTTATTTGACTCCCAAGTAATAATAATCAATTAATATTTCGTTTTCTCATAAAAAATTTAACTCATTCATGCAACGTGTTTCTTGTTGGTTTGGTTCTTATTCTTTCCGTTAAAACCTAACACTAGCTCGTGATTTCATGGAAAGGTTGACTGATGAAAGGTGTTTGGAAATTGCGGTGGAAGCGACGGCGGAGTTCTTGAACAAGGCAGTGAAACCAGTGATGGTGGGAGGGCCAAGGTTGCGGATGGCGAGGGCTAGTGATGCTTTCATGAACATGGTAGATGCTTCGGGTTATCCCTTTGCAGTGTTGGCTTCAGCAAAAGGGATGGTGGAAGAACATCATCCCAACTTCATTGGCACTTACTGGGGACAAATCAGCACTCCCTTTTGCGCAGAAATTGTGGATTCTGCAGATGCCTACCTTTTTGCCGGTCCAATATTCAATGACATTATCACTTTAGGGTTCTCACTACCCTTTAAAAAGGAGAAGGCAATTGTGGTGTTGCCTAATCGGGTAATGATCCCAAATGGACCTGCCATTGGGTGTATTTCAATGAAGAACTTCTTTGAAGCACTCACAACACGCCTTAAACGCAACACAACTGCTTTTGACAACTACAAGAGAATCCACGTCCAAGATGGTGCTCCCATTAACCCTAACCCAAAGGAAGAATTAAAGGTCAATGTCTTATTCATGCACATACAGAACATGTTGTCCCGTGACACTGTTGTGATTGCTGAAACAGGAGACGCTTGGTTTACGTGTCAGAAGTTGAAACTACCGCAAGGCTGTGGGTAAGTGATCTGTATATTGAATTAAGAATTCAAGAAAGAGACTAACATATTAGGTTTACAGGTATGAGTGTCAGATGCAGTACGGATCAATAGGTTGGTCAATTGGTGCAACTCTTGGTTATGCGCAGGCTGCTCCACACAAGAGAGTCATTGCTTGTCTTGGTGATGGTAGTTTTCAGGTGATCCAATCTCACTTGCTTTCACTTGTATCATTGACATAGCATTATATATCTCTTTAATTTCTTATATTGAAGAACGGAGAGGTTACAAATTTGTATAATAACATGTCTAACACTTTGGTTTTGAGACTGAGTATAATAACCAGATTGTGAATTTATAAACGATTTAGGTTTGAAACTGGCTTGCAGATGACAGCACAGGAAGTGTCAACAATGTTACGGTGTGGACAAAATTGCATCATCTTTCTAATTAACAATGGCGGATACTCTACAGAGATAAAGATCCATGATGGACCTTACAATGTCATAAAAAACTGGGACTATGCAGGACTGGTGGAAAACATAGACAATGGTGAAGGCAAGTGCTGGACCACCAAGGTGAGTGAGATATTCTTAAAAAAACACTTAGAATTTGGAAACTTCTATGAAACTTTGGAGTTCAATGAAATAAGTTTAAAAGTAATATAAGATTTTAATAATTAAAATGGAGAGATTTATGAAGTTGTAATGGTGTGAAATTATGGATGTATTTGAAGGTGCACTGTGAGGAGGAGCTAACAGAAGCAATAAAGACAGCAATGGAAAGCAAAGAGAAAAGGCTATGTTTCATTGAAGTGATAGTTCACAGAGATGATACAAGCAAGGATTTGGTTCAGTTGGGATCCAGGCTTGCGGCTTTTAGTGGTCGCCCACCTAAGGATGCCTAAGATTGCAAATTAATTGCCAGATCTTAACATATTATTCTATTGTTTAAAATTTATTTACATTTATATTTATTATCACCCAAATATAATGTTTTATCATTAAAAACTGTCATTAGCCCGTTGTTTGGAAAAAAAATTGATTATGACAAATGCTTTTATACTAAGAACGTAGACTGTGGAGGGCTAGGTTCATGTTTACTTCTATGAGTTGTATTAAATAAATAGAAAAGAGCATTGTTTGATAGGTTTGATTTCTCGGTAATTTTCCTCTTTGTATTTTTATTGGTTTGTAATTGGTATTAAGTACAAAGAAAAGGGTGTTTAAGTGGTTTCTTCTATTTGTAATACGGTAGATTTTATTTCTAATTCTACATGTTCAATGTTGTGGTGTGTATTTTTGTTAAGGTTTTGCTTGTTAAAGGGAATTACTCTTATTTAATGCTACTAGTTGGCTAAAAGTAAAGTTTAAAGTGAGAAAATTTCTAGTCACATTTTCTTAAAAAAATAAATATTTGATTACAGATTTTACTACTTAATCATTATTATTGTGAATTTTTTATTATCTGTGGATTTTATTTTCAAAATTTTTATATTTTCGTATTTTATCACCTAAGTGTTTTTTTTTTTTCACGTTTTACAAATTAACACTCACTTTATAAACACATCTTATATAAACAAACCATCGTTATTTTAAGAGGACGAAAAAATAACATTTTTCCGGAGACTCATTACAATGTAAGTACGTAAAAAAAACATAATAGTAATATATGACAAAAACGCTTATGCTATAATATTTTTTGCAAAATGGTAACTTTTAATAATAAAATCTGAGATTAAAAATAAGAAAATTATAACATAATATTAAATTGTCTAGTTTAATCTGAGACATACTTTATTTGTCTTGAATATGAATAAAATAATTACACTAATGAAGAATGCTAGTTAAATAATTACAATAATATTTTTTTTTCTTATCTTTCTTTCCCAAAAAATATTAATGGAAAATTTATTAAGATGAATTTAAATAAGTTTATCCATCTAAAATAATAAAAAAAAATTCAAATATTTTGTTATTTATTGTGATAAAATATTTAAATTTTAAACAAATGTTGTTGCATTTGCAATTTTAGAATATAGTCACTATTTTTTTTTTCTTTTCTGAAGATAAAGAGGTCCGTTTATACATTGCTATTATTAATTATTAATTGTTCATTGTTATTTTTTTTAAATTTATCTGCCTGAGTTTTTATGATTTTAATACATTACTTAATATTAAAACTTATAAGATTACCTACTATCAATATAACCATGACTTTAATCATAATCATATCAATAAATCAGGAATAATTTTTAAAGCACTGATAGCATCTTGTATGGTTGAAGAAAGAAGAAACGTGTTCATATATAAATGGCAGCATTCACAAATATTGCATTTCAGTACTGTAAATCTAAACAACAAAGTGATGAATAAAAGAATAAATATAAATGAGGAAGTGTGGATTTTCAAAACAAATTAAGAGATAGGCAATTTTCCTTCACCCCACATTTGCTTCCTGCAGCCATTGTATTTTTAAAATACCAATCCTACCCTCGAGGTGTAAAAATGGCTTTAGATTTAACATTTTAGAATGAATTTTAGAAGATGTAAAAATGAATTCTAGAATACTTTTTTCGAATACATGTTCCGAAAATCACGTTCCAAAAACATGTTATAGAATTAATTTTCCGTAATTCAAGTATTTTTATCCATCAAATATTTGTCTGAAAATGAAATTTCGTAAGATGTTTGAAATTTCTTTTCTAAAAACGAAAAAGAAAAACTCTGCACCTATACCTTACAGTGACACCTCAAATTATTTTATAGCACGGCACCTCAACCGTTCAACAACACCAAATAAGTTAGAGGGGTACATCTGTCCTTTTCTCTTATTCCTGAGGTGCAGAAAGTAATCGATGGGTGTAGGAAGCAACTGCCTAAGAGTTAAATAGATTTAAATGAGCCTGAGCTCAAAACCAAGCAATAATGAGTAAGCCCAAACACTTCATGCACTGGTAATTCAATAAATGCTGCAATATTATGGTACTATTATCAAACATTGCCCAAATATAACCAACATCACCAGAGAAGCATAATAAATAAAACTTTTAATGCATAAAATATTATTTTATTTAATATTAAGGAAAACTACAGAGTTTATCTTTCTTCAATTTATAGTTTAATCAAATTTACTTCACTAACTACAAAACAATAGAATTCTTTAAAGGTGAATTTTGAGTGTGTGTTATGGCAAAGGAATGTGTGGATGAAAGAGTTGGAAGCAACGCGGCAGAACAAGTACCATGCAATCCTCAAACACTTTCTCTTTCTCTTTCAACCATTTTGGCAGTCTTATAAATCAGCAACACCAACCAAAAACAAATTATGAGAATGCACAGTGTTCATGATTCAGCTTGTGCATATAATGGAAAAACATATCTAATTCAGTGGGGAAGTTTTCAATATGGGTTGGCCCAACCAAATCAGATGTGACTTCAAGAATCACATCTACATCTCTATTGGTCGCATTTGTTTTTTTTCCCTCATTTATTTTCAAATGTCCTACACCTTTCTCACCCAAATATAAAACAAAAATGGACAAAACAAATCTTATCAACTAACAAATCTTTAATATTCTTCACTCTTCACTTCAAAACTTCATCCTTTTCACCCAATTCAAACATTCATCCCTTCAAATCAAATATCTTTCACTAACCATACAATCAAACTAATTCCTCATTTTTTCCTTATTATTTTTTTTATCATAAACTAAAAACCATGCAATTTGAGGAATCTATTTCGTGGTGAAAAGCAGCTAAAGTACACCCTAAAGAGACAAACGTGACCCATGTTCATCCAAACTCCAAAATATTTCAAAAAGTTATTGTTTTATAGAAGCTGTAAGTTGTAGAAACACAGTTCGTAAAATCCACAGGGATGCAGAAGTACAGTTTTGTAGTGCACTTATCCTAAGCCAATCATTCATGTGTAATTCCCAAATATACCAAACGGTTATTACAAATCTCAGTTGTTGTGAAAATGCCAATTGTCCATGTTGGTATCAGTACGACAAAACATATGCCACAAATTACACTCATTTTGCCTTCCATTCACGCCACTTGTTTTTCCTTTCACTTTTACTTCTTCAAAATTTATCCTCATTCACAGGGGAAAAGAAACATATGTTTATGCTAACTAAGAGGTTTCTCTTTTTACTTTGACTCTGATTAAACATAGAAAATCCGAATGGTGGGATCATTGGTAATCAATTGGCTATATCGTAAAGCCAAAATCCTGTTACTGCAGACCAATTTTCATGTTCAAAGGTATGAGGTTGTGATGTATGAAATTCAGTAATAAGAAACTGAGCTGAAAAAGAAGAGACATGTATGGTCAGTGGTCACACTGGTGAGGCATAGAGAAACTGAAAACTATGTCTTTAAGCATTGACTTGGAGAGTAGAAATATTCAAAGCTGCAAGAAACACAAACTTAGATTATCATTCACAATAAAACTGACTGTGCCCATTTCACCACAGCCTGTAAGATTCAATTTTTTTGAGAAGAAACCGACAATTTCAACATGACTAATAATTCCAAGTTTCCAACCATCCCATGTGGCTCCCTCCTCCTTTCACTGAATTCTAGTCACTCTGCTCTTTTTCTCTGCCCCCTCTCCTTTCTCAGTTGAAGGTACTGTCCCAACAAAAATCTAGAGCAGTGCATTCTGTGAATCTGGTTTTCAGCATGTGGGAATCTGAGAGTGAGTCAGCGTCAGCACACAAGTATGGGGGTGGACTTCTCACTTCAAGTAACCATGGTGTCAAGACAGAAGGATTTGTACAAAGAGGAAACTCTTGGTATGTCAGATGCATAATTATTACAGAACCTTTTGAAGTTGTTACAATTCTTGTGAATCGAAATTGTAGGACACAGACAGAACATAAGATTGGAAGTTCTGCTAGTATTGTTTGTACTATTAGTTTATCCATTCTATGTCTTGAACAAGCTTCATTTATAGATAGAGCATGAAAGCTGCCTAAAAATATTGTCTCTCCATGCAGGTATGTTGCTACTGATATTCCAAGTGACTTCCTAGTTCAAATTGGAGAAGCTAGCTTCCACTTGCACAAGGTAGCTATCTTATTTTTCTTTCCAATTTCATGATTTCCTTTGTTCTATATCAAGTGATCAGAAATCATTCATTTGCACCATTGAATTTTGTGTTTTTTCTCACTTCTTTGGTGTGAAAGTACCCCTTGGTATCTCGAAGTGGAAAGCTGAGTAGAGTCATATATGAAACGCACGACCCAGATTTGAATAAAATAGTTATGGATGATATCCCTGGTGGGGCAGAGGCTTTTGAGCTTGCGGCCAAGTTCTGCTATGGAGTTGCTGTTGATTTAACAGCAGGCAACATTTCAGGGCTAAGATGTGCTGCAGAGTATCTAGAAATGACTGAGGACCTAGAGGAAGGGAATCTTATATTCAAGGCAGAGGCTTTTCTTAGCTATGTTGTTCTGTCTTCATGGAGAGACTCCATAGTAGTGTTGAAAAGCTGTGAGAAGCTGTCACCATGGGCAGAGAACCTTCAAATTGTTCGCAGATGCAGCGAGTCCATTGCTTGGAAAGCTTGTGCTAATCCCAAAGGGATAAGGTGGTCCTACACTGGAAGACCAGCGAAAATTTCTAGCCCTTCATGGAATGACATGAAGGAATCAAGCCCAAGTAGGAACCAGCAGGTTCCTCCTGATTGGTGGTTTGAAGATGCCTCAATCCTTAGGATTGATCACTTTGTTAGAGTCATCACTGCCATTAAGGTAAAGGGCATGAGATTTGAATTGGTTGGTGCTGCAATAATGCATTATGCAACTAAGTGGCTACCGGGGTTGATCAGTGACATGGCAATCCCAGGTGATGAAGCAAGCAACTGCAGTGTGAGTAACAGTAGTAGTAGTGGTGGCAGTAGTTGGAAAGGGGGACTTCACATGGTTGTGATTGGAACGAAAGAGGACAGTTCAAGCGTTCAAGCTAGGGAGCAAAGGATGATCGTTGAGAGCCTTGTGAGCATTATTCCACCTCAGAAGGACAGTGTCTCGTGCAGTTTCCTTCTTAGGCTCCTGAGAATGGCAATCATGTTAAAGGTTGCACCTGCACTGGTCACTGAATTAGAGAAAAGGGTGGGAATGCAGTTTGAACAGGCTACACTGGCTGATCTTCTGATTCCTTCTTATAGTAAAGGAGAAACTATGTATGATGTGGATCTTGTTCAGAGGCTGTTAGAACATTTTATTGTTCAGGAACAGACTGAAAGTTCGAGTCCTACCAGACAGTCCTTTTCTGATAAACAACATATGGGAATGGGAAGTATCCTAAATGCCAAGGCAAGAGTGGCAAGGCTTGTTGACAGTTATCTTACAGAAGTTTCCAGAGATAGGAACCTTTCCCTCACCAAGTTTCAGGTACTTGCAGAAGCCTTGCCTGAGTCAGCTAGGACCTGTGATGATGGACTTTACAGAGCCATTGATTCCTATCTCAAGGTAATTTCTTAGCAAAATCATATAAAAGGCATTTTTTTTTTTCACTTTTTACTTATACACAGAAGATTAGTTTTGTAATTTTAGTGTTACAATTTGTTTTCAATTGCCTAGAATTGCACTTCATTATGCTAGGAATTTTGGTAAAACACGCACGGTGAAATTTGAAATAAAATATAGGATTTGATGGTACCTTAGCAATTTAACATGCCTCTTGTTCTCATCACAACAAAGGGAAAAGTTAATTGGTGGATCTTTCTTTCATTGGCAATACATTTGATTTATTAAAACAGTATTCCTGATCCTCACATAAACAAGATGTCTTGTATGTGGTGATATTTACGATATCACAGATTTACGATATAAAATTAAATAACTCCATGGTCAAATGAGATTCTTCTTTTTGTACATAGACAATCACAAAGGTAGGTTTTGCTTTTGTTGGTTTGGCAAAGATGATAATAAATAAGAAATTGTGAGAAACTTTGTGGACAAGTGATTGACTAATCTGTAGTGATAGGTGAGTTGATACATGTTAGGTACTTAAGTGTGGTTTTATATTGAATAAAATTGAATAAAAATGAAAAAGTTAAATGTACTTTTCTTATATATTTAGCCCTTTTGTCTTATATATTTAGCTCTTTTGTCTTATTCTTATTTGTTTTTTTCGTGTTTCTTCCCTCTATTAGTACTTTTTTTTTATGGATTTCTGGTGCTGAACTTTTACATGTGTAACAAACTAACAGGCACATCCAACACTTTCTGAGCATGAGAGGAAGCGACTCTGCCGTGTAATGGACTGTCAGAAACTCTCAATTGATGCATGTCTGCATGCTGCCCAAAACGAAAGGCTTCCACTAAGGGTTGTAGTGCAAGTTCTATTCGCGGAACAGGTCAAGATAAGCAATGCACTAGCCACTAGTTCTGTGAAAGATGTTGAATCTGAGAGCCATGCAATGCTAACAAACCGGAAAACACTTCTAGAAGGGACACCACAATCATTCCAAGAAGGATGGACGGCTGCTAAAAAAGACATCAACACACTAAAGTTTGAGCTTGAGAGTGTGAAAGCCAAGTACTCGGAGCTTCAAAATGACATGTTCAGTTTGCAGAAACAGTTTGACAAGATGGTAAAGCAGAAGCATACTTCTGCATGGACCAGTGGGTGGAAGAAACTCAGCAAACTTGGAAGGACGACAAATGTAGTAGAAAATCAGGATGATTCTCCTAAAATCCCAGATTCGATAGAACAAACCAGAAAGCCTGCTAGAAGGTGGAGAAACTCCATATCCTGATTCCTGAAATATGAGAATTCTCAATTTCTTTGAAACTCATTCTTCTTCCCTCTTTCACAGCAATTTCTACAATATTCTAGCTAAATTGTAATTTGTCATCGAAGCTAATCATATCTTTCAAGTGTGAATTCTACTGGCACTTCAATCACGACCAAGCCACCTTTTTTATGCTGTTTTTTCATGGAAAAAAAAAATTGTGTACATATTTTGAACATTGTTGGCTTTTATTTCTGATGCACTAAATTATTATATACAGATAAGACTTTGAGAAAGAAGATTATATTAAGACAATAATCAACGGATATTAGACCAATCAAAGTAAAGAGGAGGACTTAAATACAATACTAATTTTTGTGTTGTAGCGAATAGAATCAAGCAGTAAAAAGAGAGAATAACAACAAAATGTTTGTAGATATATAGAGTTTTTAAGATAAGAAAGTGTCCAGAATCAGTGAACTAGAAGGGAAAAAGAAACATGATTAGATATTCCAACATAAATCATGTCATCTTGCATAAAAACAGTGGCACAGTTGTCATGTGACAAGACAAAAGAGTTCCACGAGTCCAAATGGGCAACAAGTAAATCTTGCAGTGAGATTAGATGACTGTGAAGGATTCTTTAATGCTTTCATCATCAACTACAGTTTACCACCATGACAAGGGATTATCATGTCATGTGCTTGAAGTGAAAAACCAATCAATGGCTTAGAACATATCACGACACCAACCAGGAATTGAAGGGTAAACTTTAATCTGTTAATAATTATCTTTCAGTGGTAGTCTTTTTCTTCAATCTATTTGAATCTAATAATGTTCCTCTCTGGGCTCATTTGGAATAACTTTATTTGGCATGAGAAGCACAACCATAATATACATAATCACTGATTTTCCAACCAACTGATAATTACAGCCTCCAGTTTAAACAGTCGGTGCCAAGAACCATTTCTGCTAAACAGTTGATTAGATATTATTCATGAGATTCCTGAAGCTGTCATTGCACTGCATTTTGGCCAATATCAATGTCAAATGCTTCATAATTGTTGCATGTTGTGCTAGTTTATAATACATAATTTCTAATAAAAAACTTAACAGAATAATATGCCTAATTTAAAGTTGAACTATACCAAACATCAATATATTGCAGATAACATTATGTCATTTTAAATATTTTTAAATATGGTATTTTTTTAATTTTTAAATAATTTCAGGCGGAGTTTATAATTATCATGAGTGAAGTATTATTGTATTAGTCTTTCAATTATTTTCATTGTCAAATTAATCTTTTAAAGTTGCAAAATAATTATTAAATTTGTCCTTTACCTATTAAGATTGTCTTTAAGAAACCAATTTTGTAACAAAAATTGTTAGAAGAAAAGCGCTAAGTGGTACCAACCGATTTTGACAAAACACACAAAAACACGTGAATCTCGCATGTTTTCTGTCAAATTTCTCCTTTCTTTTCTTCCCCTTTTAATAATTTAATTTTCGAAACCAGATAAAAAAAAAATAGTAACTCTCGTACTTGTTTTAATTAAAAAAATGTACTAAGTAGCATGTCTATGTTAAAAAAAAAGAAAACCTACACTAGTATTTGAAAAATCAGTTTTGAAAGTTTATTTTAAATTTTATATATACATACATATATTTAATATATATATTACATTTCTAGTATCAATACTGTCACTATTATTATTAATATCATGGTCTTAATGATGAAAGATTTCTCGCTATTAATCATCTGCATTATTACTGTAACCATCACAGAACATTTACTTAAACTAATTTTAAAATATAAAAAATTAAACTAAGTTATTTTAAAATTAAAAAAAAAATAGGAGTAAAGTTAATTTTTAAACTAAAGCCTAAATGTTAAAAACTAAAATGATTTAAATTTTTAAAAAATTCAAATAAAAATCACCCAGAAGGAAACCTAAAAGGTAAAATTCGATAAATCCTGCTTCCAAAATTTCATTTAGAAGCCTTAATTATTATTATTATTTCAAATTAAAAATTCATTTTTCAAATTGAAATTCTTTTTGCGCTAATTTAATTTCATATGAATTGAAAACTTTCCAAACTTTGAAAATTATTTTCATTTGTGTTTTTATTTTCATTTTTAATTACAAAATTATGACTCATAGCGTGCATTTATAGGTAGCGTCTTCATATTCATGGTTCACTAGTTGGTCAACTACGAAACATCTTTTTCTCATTTATTCATTTGGATTATTGATTTCATTATTTCTTGCAAAAACTCGAGAAAATAAAAAGTAAAGTAAAATGGAACCAGTGGGAAAATTTTATAACAACTAATAAAACAGAAAATGTCTTAAGCTGTTAAATGGTTAAATAAATTTGGGAAGGGTAAGTGTATCTTAGAACTCCTTATTTATGCATTTGAACATTCTCAAGATTAGTTTTAATCCAAGCATCTTAAGAGATTGCTCTTTAACTTTTTGAAACATCCTTCAATGATTACAGTAATATTCTCTTTGAACAGACTTTCACATTTCATACATCTGAACTCTTGTTGAAAGTTAGTACAAAAATTATTTCCACTGTTCACGCTTTACAGTTAAAATATCTTGATTTGGAAGTGACGGCATGATTGAGATATTAGTGTTCAATTCATACCAACAAAGCCAAAACTGCCTAGACCAGAGTTCAAGTTCATCATGTCGATTAGGAAGTGTGACGGGACTAAACAAAATAATTAAACTTTAATTTTCACACAATTCCTTATTTCAATCACAACAAGTGTCGTACAACAGAGACAGACACTATTCTAAAGTGTCCAGGACCAGGTACAGGAACAAAAGTTAATTTGAACTTTTGTTTGCATTATTCTGAGAAAAGAATATTGGTTGCATATTTACATGGAAAATGTACTGAAACAGAAGAAGTTAGGAATGATGGATTGGGATGGGAGTATTTAAGTATTAAACAGATAAGACAATGACAAGGAAAATAGAAAAGTATGAAAGCGGAATACACGCATTGACACTCCAATTATTCATACAATCACACAACCGACAGATACATACATAATAGCATCATGAAAAAGAAACCTCGAATACTCAACCCTCCTCTCAATTACAAGGTAGAAAATAGAATCACCTATGATTCCACCCTCAACACGTAAAACAAAGAAACCTTTACCAGAACATGTTGTGTGTATCCAACAAAGGGCCCCAACAAGTCATGATGAAACACCACGCTCCTCTTTCAGGCACGCCACAACATCGAACTTTCTTGGTACTTTATAGTCTACGCTAGCATGATATGTGTACAAGCCAAGCTTGGAAGAGAGGACAGAGCATAAAATCAGGAATTAAAGGGAGGGTGGAAAGTGGGACCCCAGTTACCTAACGCGCATGCATTCAATCAACAACACAATTCAACACTAAAAAAGTGCCCTCATTTACAGCACAACCATCCACTACCATCACCCATCCATTCAATCTCTCTGACCTTTAATCCTCCAAAAGCTAAAAGATCAAATATCTTCCTCGTCAAATTTAAATGCCAAACCCCATATTCAAGTGGCAAAGTCTAGTACCATCTATTGCTGCTTTCGCCCCCTTTATTGCTAAACTATAAATGCACCTCGAGAAAGAGGATCAACCAAACAAGGATGCTAAGTTCAAACTTATAATGCAACAAATCTAATAATTCAACACAACTTTTTTCACCATCAATGTGCCCTTTAACCATTTTGTAACCACCACAATGAGCACTTAGTAATATTTCAGTGTACCAGTTTTGGACATCAGAGATTCCAAGTACTCAATAGTACCATCGATGACTAATAGGGGGTGCTTTCCTTTTGCTCCAGGAATAAAGTTCTCAAGAACTCTCAACAATTTACGGATTTTATCCTTTTTCAATTGAATATCAACATCTGTTGGTTTCTCTTTAGTTTCCCTTGTAGCATACACCTCACCACTACTAGAATAGTTTGATTCGGCATCACTGGCATAGTCACACTTTTTATTTAGCCTTTCGGAACTAGCACTCTCCACAAGTGGTGGTAATCTATTGAATCCACCATCAATTAACTTCTGCCTTTTGTTTGGCCAATCAGTGCTAGCAACTTCCTCCTTCATATCCACAGACTGTTCTTGAATCACACATGTTTTTTCAGTAACCAATGGAGAATGACCTGTACTTCTTACCTCATCATCACCATCATCATCAGAATCATCAGAATAAAGCAAAGCATTGATTTCTTCTGTGTCTTCATGCATTTCGCTTTCTTCATTATCTATACGATCCTTACCAGTCTCTTCTGGTGAACTGTATATGGGCCAATGCTTTAGGCCTATATTAGCTGCTCGTGCTTCCTCGTTTACGTCATAAACTTGTTGAGTAAGTTGGGTAGCAGTAACAATTGGACTCTGGACAAAAGGGAAGACAGGACTATAAAGCAATCTTGTCTTACTACCCGAGTGGTCAAAAACAAGCAACTTCTTCTGCAAACATGCATCTTGCATAGCCCCTCCACTATGTTTTTCGTTCAAACATGGTTCCAAACTGGGATGCTGAAGGAATCCTTGCACTTCATTGGTTTGCTCACTCCTCAAATTTGGGATAGTAGGAGCTGCGAACCCGGGAAATATACTGACAGCAGGGAAGATGCATGTGCTAGAGTTCATGCATGTTGAATGAACCAGCGAGCTGGGCTCCGCTAAGGTGCAGGGGCCATTTAAGTAAGGTGATGGCCAAGCCACGTGCTGTGGGTATGGCCAAGGCCTATGAGCCTTAACCATCCAATTACAAGTGACCTAAAGAACAAAAGAACTGACCGATCAATGCTGATGGTAAAAAACTTGAACCTTTCAGATGTAAAGTTGAAAAGGGCATTTGAAAATACATACCAGTAGATGTTATGGCGACTTGATGTGGGATTTTCAATGACTTGCTGCTTCTCTTAAGAACAAATGACAGAAACAGAAAACTACAAAATTCCAGCTTAAAGAGAAATAAATGCAAAGCAATCTACGTGACAGGCTTAAGCAGATGACGGAAGTACTCAGCCTGCAAAGGGTAAGAAGATATCACTCATAAAATTATCCAATAGCTGATACCATTAGGTCTAGTGATCATTGATCTTAAATTTCTATATGCACAAAAGAGGCATAAATGAAAATTTTCTTCAAACAGCTGGTTTCAAAATCATGGCTACAGTATTATGAAAGAAATGCAATTGCAAAACGCTAAGAATCAGCAATAGGTTACTGACCTGACAATCGTGCAAAGGTTGAAAGCATGCTATCACTCTAACAATAATTGTTGATTCACCTTCAATGCCATTCTCATGTTTCAAAGTCCGGAATCTTGTTTGGCTCGCCGCTTGGCACACCATAACTTCTTTTGGATCCTACCACACTAGAATGTAATGCACACCCAAGAAAAGGCCCCAATGGAATGTGATAATGAAGGAACCAAGCTAGAACTGCAGAAATATATAAGACGGCAACAATACTGAAGACACAAATACCAGGCACTATCCTCACTCCCAATCTTTCAGCCAATTCTATACTTATCTGAAGAAGTTATCAAACAGTTGTTGTCTTCCATGACAGTATTTAAGAATAAGGAACCAAAACCCAAAAGTAACTAAGTAATAGGACTGATGAGACTGGGGACCTATAGAATAACTTTACAATAGAAGTTCAAGCGTATAACTTGACGATATACATCAACCAAAAGACCCAACCACCGCATGCTGATTTCTTCCTGTGTGATCAAGATTCCACAATCACTTAGAGCTTCAGCAAGATGTTATGCCCACAACACCAATTACTCTAAAACAAGACTGAAACAAACTTGATGTTAGCAAACATAGTAACAGCAACGATGAACAATAGCAAAATGTTCTATTCCACATCAGAAAGCATCAATAACCATTGTGACAACCGAAAACTAATTGCAGCAAACAATTCATCCATTCATTTCTTCAAGAAAAACAAAAACTGTAGAAGCCTCGGCTTTCTCTTAAGTTTCTATCCAATTGGGGGAGAGACTAATCTGGCTAAACAAGGAACATAATAAGATTACAGAGAAAGTAACCACCATGTTGTTAACTTGTTCGCAGCTATTTATTACCAATTACTATTTTTAATTCCTTGAAATTTGTAGTTGTTCTACTCAGCGACAAGAAATAAAAAAATAAAAATTCAACTACAAATTTGTCAGTAACCAAAAAAGGTTGTTATTTTAGCCACAAAATGATCCCAATTTAAAAACAAAAAAACACAGAATTTCACAGCCAAGTTCCATGACGGAGATGGTAGTCCCATTTGAATTAAAGGCTTCACCTTTAGCATGATTTTGTGTTACCCAATAACAAAAGATAAGAAAAAATGAGAAGCGAGGAAAAGGGTAATGAGATTTAGAAAGACTTACAGTTGGAGGGATTGGTTGAGAGAAAGAAAGGGAAAGAGAAAAAAGGTTTGAAGAAAATGTGGGAAAGAGGCAGTGGAGGGAGGTTGGGCAGTGTTGTGCATGCCCACCACTATATACACAATCAAATCCCACTTTTGCCCCTCCTTTCTTTTTTCCTTTCCACCTTTTCTCCACCTATGCTATTTTGTTAGGTAAATTTTTTTTTTCTTCAAAAATTCAATTTATTTTTCTGTTTTATCTTTAAAAAATTGTTTTGATTAATATTTAATTATTTAAGAATATATTTATCATATATTTCGAGTAAAAATTGGTCGAAGATATATTTTTTAGTTTTTAGTAGTGAAATTTGATTACATTTTGACTTTAAGTAACATAGAGAAATCTCTTTTGATGATTTCAAACCCAGATTTTTAACCATTATTTATGCATTATTTTTATTATTTGACCCCAACTAATTTTTTTAGAATAACTTCATCTTTCTTGTACATATATGGGTGTTGTGAGTTCAAACATTAACAGTTTTGTGAAATCTTAACTAGTTTTGTGAAATCTTAACTAGGAGTTCTTCATCTTTTAAGGTAGGTTCTTAGCAAAGAAGCTCGAAATTTATTTATCTCTTGTTTTGAAAACATCTTAAGAAGTCTTTCTTAAATGATAAATTTTATTAATTTTGGTATTTACTGACTCAAGAAAAATAAATTTAAAATGTATTTCTATTGATCAAATTATTTTTATTGAATAATCTTTTTAATGTTAGAAAAAGAACTTTGAAACTCCTCACCCAAATAGATAGTGTAATGTGATGAATAAAGAAGTAACAGAAACAGGTTAAAGGTGCAATTGCACCCCAATGAACAATTCTTGCTTTACCAAAGAGTTTGACGGAGTTTTATTACTAATCTCTCAAATTATTTCCTAATCGTATTTTTTAAGAGCTAAATATGTTAAAAACAATGTTAAATATAGAAACATTTTACTTTAGTTCCAATTTCTAGCTTTTATGTTTGGAATATTGATCGTTACCTATTTTGCTATTAATACGACTTAACTTTAAAAATAATTTTTATTACTAACCTAAAAGATGGTATTTTAAAGCAGTGAAAGTTTCTACTTGTGACCCTGTCAAAGTCTAAAACATGTGCCGACAAATGTTATAATTTAAATTTCTAAAAGAATATAAAATGAAAGCATAATTTTCTATAATTAGATGGGCGTAAAATATATATAATTATATTAAAATGACAATAATGATGATTTTTATCATTTAAAAATAATATTTTTTTTTATCAATTATTGGTGTTATATTTTACTTTTAATATTGTTGTTTAATTATCCATCCAAAAGAAGTGAAATCTCTAAATTACATGATCTAACTAGTTGTTATGTAATGATGGAAGATTTGGCCATGATTTTGTTTTGGTGACATGTAACTTCCACAACAGTCCTCATTCAGTGATTGCTTCCCAATCTATGAAGCAAAATGTGAAAACTGCTTAAGAAATGAAATGAATTGATGAAGGTGTCCCTAATTATCTGGCGATTATCAAAGCAGCATATGGTTGAATGGTCATAATTAAAACAATTATGATGATAATAACATTGCCCAAACAAAAGCCAGAGAGAGACAGAAACATGTGCCATTCACTCATGAATAATCTAATACACTCATTAACTTGGTAATTTGTGGTTAGCTAGTCATTGAAATGAAACCAAACTCCATGGCCCAATCGCCCCCACCAAAGTCACCACACTGGCACGAGGTACATGGAACCAATGATGCACCAACAGCATGAACATAAAAATAAGAGAATTATTATGCAAATAGTAGATCATATTCATCAAGTGCAACTCCCATTTTTAGCCCACTAACCACAATCATCCAATCTAACATACTACACCCGTGCATTTCATCAAAAAGCCAAAACAAAGACAACAAAAGACTCCAAATTTATAAAAGGGCAGCACCATTATACCCTCTAATAATTCATGTATATATTGTAGATTATATGGATGGTGCTTTAGTGAATTCCTTGGCCACTTTGAGTTTATACATTGTCAAAACAAATCCATATAACAAGAAACTGTTTTAATTTTACATGACATAATGATAACATTATGATACTGGCTCGATATTTAGATTAGTATTTTAATAAAGCTAAAACTGATTTGGTTCGAGTATGAGTACTTGAGAATTCGAGTGATTGTAGTTTTAAAGTTTTGCAAGAAATTTATTTACAAAATAATTTTACATGACATTTTAATAAGGTGGACTAAAACTGATTTGGTCCGAGTCCGAATATTTGAGAATTCGAGTGGTTGTAAGGTCCGGTAAAAAAATTTATCTACAAAAGATACTTCAATAATTAAATAAGTAAGTGATCAATATAGATAAAAGAACGTGTTACAAACATAAATAATTACTTAGTTGTATAAGCGGAGGTCGAGATTCAGAAATTGTTGAATATAATGAAGTATCAATCTAACATATAAACCTAACTAACTCGAATATATCGGATGAAAGTAATGCAGATACGATTAATCTAATAACTAGTATAGTGGATAAGGATAAACATGCCACAGAAATAATAATAATACCATTTTGCTTGGAGGGGAGGCCACAAGCACCAAATACCAAAATCTATAATGAGGTCTTTCCTTTGGGTTACAGCTACACCAAAGTGCGGTTGGATTTCAGAGACTAGATGCTACAATTCAGGGATTCCTTCGACCTTTTTCATTAAATAACACATACATGAATTGATGGCTTTCTGATTTTATCCCTTTTAAAAGGCAATGGGAAAAAAATATTCAAACCTTTAGCCTCTGCAACATTTTCTTTCCACTTCAAATGATTTTTCAGCTGGCTTTATCAGAACCACTGATAGTAGTTGTCCTAATAAATAGTTTTTCTGAGCAAAACGGCAAATTATTAACCAAAATACTGTTACCATATCTTTGTTCTGAATTGCTCTGCTTGAAACCGACATTGGCAGTATTGGGTAGTTGAATATTGGAATGATTTGCAATGCAAAATTATACTCTTTGAAAACCTTCATCATACTTTAATCATCACTGTATTGAAAAAGATCTTGCATCCTTTCACCATGAAAACTTAGAAGGTCTTGCGATGGGAATGCAGCGTTGACAATTTGAATTATTTTCCCACGTTTGAATATTATATCATGTAATAGTTTGATCCATAATACCAAAACTAAAAATAACTCATTTATTCATATGAACCATGGAAACCTTTTTTTCTAACATGTGCAGAAAACTCAATATCTAAACTAGAAATAACGATTTGCAGAAAACTTTATCCATGATGTCATGATGTCAAAGTTTCAATATTGGAGTCACCACTCTGAGGACTTTACCCAACGCCACATTAGATATTGGTGTCATAATTCTACCAAAAGAGATACTTCTTTAGTTTATATATACTTCTTTATGCTACCACCAAAGCAATGTTTCTTCAAGGGGATTCCCATTTACACCATTTTTTTTTGTTCTTTCATGCTGCCCACATTTTTTTGTATGTCTTTTCTACAAAAATATCTTTGACAGAATTTCTTTAATGCAAAAATTAATACTATAAAAAGTAGTTCTTGTGGTGTAAAACAATTACATTTCCGTTATGTACGTATATCAAATACACAACAGATAACTCTTTTTTTGAAAGATAATTATTTTCATATTTTTGTAAAAAAAAAGGTGTAATAGTAAATCCTTGCATTTAATATCACAGATTAAAAAAGAAAAAAACATCTTCCCGTGGACAGGACCACTTAAAATATTGAGGGTTTAGTGTTCTCGTATAAATGTTACAATTTGAGCAAGTCAAACATTTGGGCTGAAACATTACAAGTAACAAACTTTCAAGTTGAGTTGAAGTATGACAACTACTTCCCACACCCCTCAATTTAAACGACTCAATTTAAACGATTTTCAAAATGAATATTTTACCCTAAATGAATATTTTACCCTTTGTTGAAAGAACTTCCAGGATTATCTATTCTGGAAATTTTTCCAAAACACATTGTCTGAAATTTATAAAATATATTTGAAAACACATTTTCTTGAACAGGATAAAATTTCTAGAATAAGATTTCCAAAACAATATTTCCAAATACATTTCAAAATAAGTGTTTTCAAATAAAACTCTTAGAAAACTTTCTAAAAGATATATAATATCTTCTGACATGCTTTTTACAAAATAATTTTTCCATAACAAGATTACTTTCGCAGCGTTATGAGGATCAATGAGGGGGAGAAGCAGATGGACAATTCGGTTATTTGCAGGTTCAGTGGAGGAAATATAACTTATTGGTGCAATATAGGTTTGCTAGCCCAGTTTTCCCTTTGGCAAGCTTGAGGCAGAACGAGTGATCTATTTTTTAAAATTATAAAAAATAACATTACTCAAATAAATTACTTTTATATATCAAACTAACAAATTATGTCTAAGAGTCTCATTCAATTACTTGAATAGGGTATGTAGGTTAAAGTAAATTCCTCGATCCAGATAAAAAAAATTTTAAAAATATTTCTTAATGACTGTAAATTATTTGTTTTGTGCTATAAAATATTAAAATATAACACATGATGATAACAATACTAACACCCTCACAATGACAGTAGTGGACTCCAAGGATTTTTCACACAAAAAATCGAATACAGGATTAAATAAATTGTCCCACAACATAAAAGACGTAGGTATATACACTATGCAAGTTAACTGTGTTTAGTGTTCAGTGCTCATAGTCCATTATCCGTGGGTGAAGTACCATGATCACTTTTTTTAACTTCTTTCGCTTCTCTACAATAGTAACAAATGATTATTCTCATAATTTTCAAGTCGCTCTATCCACTGGGCTAAGCTAAGAAATTGAAGCAGCAGAAGAGGGAAGAGGGAAGTAGCTCAAGTAAGAGATGCAACCCCGAAGAAAAAGAAAGCCCCGGGGCTGAGGTTGCATCGGAGTGGTGTTCAAGCGACACCTAAATGCTCATGAGATATGCAACACATTACACATCCAAGTATGGCTCACAGCCAAAATAGTGCTATTCTCATGCAACTAGCATAAATATTGGCTTGGAGCAAGAACTCTACCAACAAAAGCAAATGGTGATAACAGTATGCTATTACTGCAGCCTTTCACATGGAAGCAGAAAGAAGCAGAAACTAAGGTGACGCGTTGCCAGATAATATTAATTTGCTGAAGAAATGTGTACGAAATATAACATTAAGGGTTTGAGATCATTCAAGAAGTAATTTAGCATTTCTGTTAAACAACTCTGTAGATATCACTCACTGCATCGGGATACCATTACACATGTCCATGAAAATGGATGATCTTATTCTTGGGGCGGAGACAGACAGACTAACAAGGTTTTCAATTCACACTCAAGACCTCGATTTCAAATTCCAAGACAGAGTTGGGCTGAATTCCCCAAGCAGGAAAGCCACCAGCACCATAAGCATAATCAGGAGTGCACTGCAAGATCATCAACGATGTGAACACAGGGTCTATACAATTCAATCACCCTCCATCCCAAAAGAACCAACAAACAAACAAACAGCTAAAAATTAATAAAAGTACAAGGGGTCCAGCACCAACACATGGAAAGAAACAGCTAATTTATAAAGACACCAACAACAACACTCAGTTGGAATTAATATCAGAAAGAGAGATTGATTTGTGCAGATAAAGGCAAAGCAAATATATGTTAAGGAGAAAACTTCCAAAGAGTGAGAATTTGAGTTACACAAAAGATCCAAGGAGCGATGAGATCTTTCAAGTGGGACCATGTAAGAGAAAGAGTTGTTAGCATTACCCGGAGACGAGCAACTTCACCAATTTGCATGCCAATCACACCTTCATCCCATCCTACAGACACAGATAGTTGAAAGAAAAAGAAAAAGATATTACTATGAATATACATACAAAAAATAGGAATAATTATTATAAAAAAGAATGAATGGGAAGAAAGTAAAAATGATATACCTTTGATGACAGAACCTTGGCCGATTTTGAAAGTGAAAGGGGTTTGGCCAGGATCCTTTGTGCTGTAAGAAAAAGAGTGAGACGAGATATAAATGAAAAGAAAGGAAGAGGGAGAGTTATAAGGAGGGAAATGAAATGGTAATTAGGTAACCTCCAAAATTTCTGAGTGAGGTCACCGTTCTTCCCTGCACATAAATCCACAAAAGTAAGAACATCAAAAAAAAGGGTGCGCTCTAAAAACCGGTGAGAGTGAGATTTAGGGTTTAGAAAGGAAAAGGGAAGAGAAAATGACTAACCGAAACCAGTGCAGTGAACGGTGACGTTTTGACCAGGAAGTGGCTTGGGACCGGTGCCAGGCCTCAACAATTGCTTCTCCACTCCCATCTTCTTCTATGCTTCTTCTTCTCTTCTCTCCTCCTCCCTTCGCTTTTCTCCTTAAACTTCCGTGATCTTCTTTTATACTCCCTCCTTCACCAGATCTCTACTTTCATATCTATCAGTTTTAACAATATACAGTTATCTCAATTTTAGCACATATTTCCTTTTTTTTTAATTATATTTAAAATTATAGTATTTTAAATTTGGTAACTATTTTATATATAAAACTATAAACCACTCAATCATTAGAATAATTAAATATATTTCGATTGGAATTATGATTCTTTTTATATACGAACATTGATTTAAATTATAAGGTACTTACATCACATGTAATATATTAAAACAATAATAATAAATTTATTGTATTCAAATAAATTTATTAAATTACAAATATTAAAATGAGATATCGTGATATTTGTTCTTTTTTTCTAATAATAATATTTTTAATTTAAACTATTACTATAATACTAATAAAAAATTAAAATATAATTTATTGGATAATTTGTAATAATTGTAAAGGCTAAATAAGTTTTTTTAAATATTTTTTCCCTTTTTATATAACATCATATAATATAATAATACGCTTGTTATTAAAATTTTTAATATTAATTTTTTTTATTTGAACTGCATACACAAAATTTAAAAATAACCCCACAAATATTGAAAATAATATAATAATTAATCATGTCCGTAAAACTAAAATAAGTAATAATAAATTAAAAAAAAATTGAAGATAATAAAACATATTAAAATTTAAAGAATAATAATGAAATAAATTAAATAAATTACAAGTTACTTAAGTAACTTATAACTTATCACCTATAAATTCTTAAAATAAGCTAGTTGGAATAATTTATAACTTTTCACCAGTAAAATCTTAAAATAAATTTCTTTAAAATACTTCTTACGAACTATACTCTATATGATACCTAATTCATGAAAAAAAGATAATGTGGACTATTTCGAAGAAAGATACGATTGAGTTGTAATTAATTAACTATTTTTAACAATTTTGCTAACTATTTTTTAAATTTATCTTCTAATTCAAATATGCAAGAGAATTGTAGACAAATTGGATAAAAAAAATACACAATAAAAAAGATTTAATTATATCTTATTATAAATATTAATACATTAAAATTGAATTAAATATTTATACCCATAGTAATTTGATTCATTATAAGAATATAACAAAACATTTTTAGTCTATATTATCAAATATTTACACACCCCCACACAACAATGCAGCTTCCCCACACATCTGTCACATGATGTCAGAGGTGAACTTGTCCTCGTCAATCTATCTCAGTTCCACCGAACTTGCAGAGATTGATCAGCAGTAGCCAGAGTTTGAATCATTGATATGCATCAAAGATATATCTACAGGGAAATGCTCTTTGAGATAAAAAAAAAAAAAAAAAAAAAGGAAAAAAGTTTTTAAAAAAAATATATTTAAAAAAAAAAAAAAAAAAAAAAAAAAGAAAAAAAAAAAGA
>Ga0099825_1001247_pt1 | contig 31909 bp, 23 predicted proteins | sample SiratroredBW_FD_76838 | JGI IMG/M metagenome (GOLD analysis project Ga0099825, IMG submission 76838) | Root nodule microbial communities of legume samples collected from California, USA - Siratro red BW | ecosystem: Host-associated > Plants > Roots > Nodule | place: USA: California | collected...
ATTATTATTATTATTATTATTATTATTATTTATAGTGATATCTAAATGACAAAAATATACAAAATTGATCTCATCAGATTTTTTCTAAAAATGCAAATAAGTTTGTTGAACCAATGAATTGTCATTGTCAGGTTGTACTAAATTTGATTTAAGAAAAACATTTCGACTTTAAATTTCTTATCATTAGATTTCTTTCTTTCTTTTATAAGCAAATTCTTATTATCATGTTTCCAAGATTAAAATTATTCTTTTCGTTTAACTTTTCTTTGACATTAGAAGTCACACTTATTCTATAGACTATCTTACAAGAATCTTAATCTATTAGAAGTGATACTTATTTTATCTTATAAGAATCTTAACCATGAACAAAGGAAAGAAATTAACAAAATTGACTCTAATATTAATTTGTTACTTATGGTGTTAGAATGTGTCTACAGATAACATGAATGAAAAACACAAAGTATAATAGTATAAATCATCACCTTTATTATCTCGTGAAAAAAAAATGTATTTTTTACAAGAGAGATAAATGTTTTTATAAAGAGGATTATAAGATTATGCTAAGACTTAGTTGGAAGACCTACAAAATTGAATGAAAAAATTATAAAAAATAGAATGCTAGTGTATCAACTAATATTAATAAACACTTCTAGATAATCTACTCTAAATATTATTGATAAACAACATATTTTATCAGGTGATCTAATCCATTATATTCTAAATCTTTTCATCATAGAAAATATTTAAGTACATAAGATCCTACAAGCACTCTCACATGACAAAAAAAATAAACAACATATAAAATTATTAAAAAGGAATCAAAATTATCAAATGTGTGTCTTAAACACAACTTAATTCAATAAAATTGATGTTCATGTTTCTTGAAATGCTATACATTATTTGAACGAAATTGCACAAAAAAAGAGAAGTGTGTAATCAAGGTTGTGATTAGAAAGAAAACACTATGGGAGTCTGAGTAAACTTGATGATATCAAATGAGTCAAAATATTGAGAGAGAAAAAGAAAATCTAAGTAGTGAAAGAAGGGTTCTTCTAAGAAACAAGAATCAAGGACCAAATAAATAAAATAGGTTTTTTAGGTTACCTAATAAACTATGGGCGTTTTAATAATTGAAAATAGGAATAAAAGAATGTGACTTATATGTACATACATTTCATCTCCATACTTAGATTTAAAAAATTATATATTTATACTCATACGTGTGTATGGTCAATGTGGATATTCCCTATCAAAATCAGGATGAGTTCAAATAAAACTCTCAAAGTGTGAATTTATTGTTATCTCTGTTTAAGAACAAGTTTTGGGAGTAGGTTATGCACTTTATTGCAGTTTTCTTTTTTTAAATAAAGCTTGACAGTCAAAGATTAAGCCATATTGATAAAACTTAAATAGTTAAGTTTTGATGGCTTTCATAGGAAGAAGGACTAAGCCATATTTCAAAGGCTTTGGTGAAAGATCCTTAGTTAGTGAATTATGTATTTTGATGCATTCATTTTAACCTATTGAGATAATCTCTTTCTATATATAAGGAAGCCATGTGAAGGTGTTGGTTAAGAGATACTTGTTATAGAAAAAAAAATACTCATCTTTAAAGAGTCAATATAAAAGTTTTGAACCAATAGTATAAGTTGTAACTTAGACAATCTAAATGACATGCTGAAAGGGTATGAAAGAAATGAGAAAATGACATATGGCTATCCTAAAAAGATAGGATGATGGTTTGTATGGGATTATAAAGAAGTATGGCTGGTGGTATAAGGGGGAACATGAATTGACACATTGATAAACAAAAGGTGTATGTTGGGAATGTGGACATGAGACGATAGTGTCAGTGAAGCTGGGTGCTGAAGTCTTAGAGGATGACGATTGGCCAAATTTATACAAACAGGGGTTGCTAGAGGTAGAAAGAGGGACACCTTGGGTATATGACAATGTTGCTAAAAAACAACCACAAGTCAGAGAAATTTCTCGAAGATTCTCTTTCTTGAATGATTTTGATCAAAAACTCATTTAGCTCTCTGTATTTTCAAATTGTATTATCTATGTATCACTTCTCTTTCCAAATTCACCATTGTTTTCTTAATTCCAACTGTTTTTCGAAACAATTATTTATAACATTTATACTTAAATGAAAATAGTCAATTGCAAATCCTTTTACATCGATGATTAATTTTACTAACATAATTTTCGACTGATTAATTTTGAAAAATAAGTCTTTGAATTTATCATTAAAACATTTTTTATGGAAACTTCTATCAAATTAATTTTATTTTACTTTTAAAAATTTCTCAAAACATATTTCAATTATTTATAATACATGCACATGATTCGTCAACACTTAAACCAACACACTAACTCTATGAACTAAACTCTTCAAACTTCTCTTCTCTTTGGCTTCATCAAATACACTTTTCCATCATTGCCAACAAATTATGCTCATCAAGTTTCTTTGACTCCTGCTTTGATGGAATAAAGCATCCAAAAAATTTCTTCAGCTTGGTGGAGGTGGTCGCCTTTTTTTTTACCACCAAAGAAGCTTCTTGTTAAGGAAGTTTTTTCATAAATGGGCTTTAATCTCCTATTTTTATTCTTTTTTTTATTTTTGTCTTTTTCTCTATTTTGTTTTTATTTTTATCCTCTTTATTTTTGTCTCCTTTATTACAGTCTCTTCACATCTTTTTTTTTCTCTATACTTTCTTCCTGACCCACCTCTATCTCTCATTAACATTGTTTTTTTCTCCATCACTCAACCTAACATTTTTCCCACTTCTATGATAACTACTTTACACGACTCCTTGGGATTGACCTGGGTGTTTGCAGAGAATGACTTCTCTTATTGGCTCACTGAACCTCTAGGTTTTTAAAAGATGCATCAATATTCTTTTGATTCTAAAAGGAGAATTACATGAATTGTTGAAAGGTATCTTCCAACTTGTTGACTCTCTCATACAATGGTGAATAGTACTGTTGACATCCTTGATTCCACAAATAATTCACTTCTGCAATATGAGAAGCACTAGGCATTTGGCAATAACCAATGGAGTGGTTGCCCCCACAAAAATCACACATCGGAACTAGGAGCTAGAATTAATGTTGCTTGCATGGCTTGTATCTGTTGAGGTAGTTTGGTCATCTACTGGGTGAAAACTTTAATCTGTTAGGACAAGAGTTTGTGTTGAGCTAAGAGAGCATCTTGAGAAGTTAACTCTGCACTCCCATCTTCTGTTCCCGTGTCCTACCATATCAACTTCTTAGTTCAGTAGAAGTCATAGACTCAATAATTTTGATTGCTTCCTCTATAATCTTGAACAAAACTGAGCCACCAAAAGAAGTATCCAAAATCATCTTCGTTTGCGGTTGAAGCCTATTACAAAATATATAAACCATGGTTGGGACATTTTCTCAACAAAACCTTCAATCTCTCCCAGACTTCACTCAATGATTCATCAACACCTTGCATAAAAGTAGTTATAGCCGCTTTCGCCTCTGTATTCTTGGATAGTGGGAATAAACAAGCTAAAAACTTAGTCTCCACATCCTTCTAACTAGCCAAACTTTGGTTAGGTTGTGATTTTAGTCAAACCTTAGCTTTTCAGTCAGAGAGAATGGAAACAATCTCAAGAACTGAGTCACACAACTCATAAAATGTGTACAGATGAGTATGTGGATCTTCATGATTCAAACTAGAAAATTGATGTGAGTTGATAAGTTGTAAGATCTCGTGCTTCATCTCAACAATTTTTTCATTCATAGTGGGCCTCACAATGCTAGTGAAGCCTCTAGGACTCATGTATGTGATTGAGTCTCCTATTGTTCTTCTGCGATTCTGAGTCTCTTTAACAATCTCTTCAGGAAGTTCAAAAAGATTCTGAGTGATAACCAAAATAGAAGAAGATTGTACTGTGTATACAAAAAATATATTAAATACTAGAACCAAGAGTTAGTCCAAATAAATTATATATACAAAAAAATAAAAATAAAGTAAAACAAGAAATAAAATGAAAAATAAAAAAAATATGCCTAAAAGAATTATAAAGGTAAACTTTTTATGTATTGGAACACAAATCCCTAACAATGGTGTCAAAAACTTTTTAGCCTATTTTACTAATGATGGTAAGTGCATCAAACGCAAATGTAGCAAGTAATAAATATATCGTTCTTTCTCAAGAAACTTGTACAATACACAACAATTTAAACGATTATAATAAATTTAGACTCAAGTAATAACCCATAATTAAAATGTTGTGCAGAAATTCAAACAAGTAAATATTTTAGGGTTTCTATATCAAAACTTGGAATGCAGAAAAAAGGGTAAGAGATGAATAGAATGAAATTGCTAGGGTTATATTTCACCAAACCTCACTCTCATGTATGAAAATATTTTTCTTCTTTTCAATCAATTATTAATGTAGATCCACAAACTCAACCCCAATTCCTTGGCAGATGAGCCTGAGATTATCTATTAACTGCCAATTCCTTGATCAATTATATAAATGAATCTTGTTTTTGCCAAGGGTCTTAAGACAACAAATGACTCACATTATATTCCTAGACAAGAGCTTTCATTTGGTAAATTAATTTAGATAGACTGCAAGAGATATTTTCCAATACTCTCAAGAATCAATAATCAAGTTATGAATTAACATAACAAACACTATATAAATAATTAAAATACCGATATATTAAAGAAAAAATATTTATGATAAGACATAAATAAACCCAAACTGATTACATGAGAGTTTTGTCTGATTACATATAACCCAACAATAACGAGCTTAGCTCCTCATAATCATGAGAATACCAAACAACCAATAAGAGGAATGAAAGATAGTTGATTAAACCCATAAACCCTAAGATACCTCCAAGTTTGACTTTTTATGATCTTTGGTTGAAAGGTTTCTTAAATATAATATGCTTTTTGGCACTTGCGCCCAACCCAGCAAAGTTGCACCAGGCGTAATTGGATTCTATTGCGATTTTGGCCCAACTTTCAACATCCTGAGATCGACTTAGCTTTCTTGAGCCCGGCCCAATTTTCAGCATCACCATTCCAACTTTGTCCTTATGTTCTCCTTAGGGATTCCAATCTTTCTCTTCTTGACCCAAATGCTTCATGTTCATTTATTTGACAAAATTGATGGGATTTGGAGTGAAATTTTGTTAAAAACTCAAGTAACCAATTATCTATAATAAGAACAAGTTATTTATAAAAAGAGATAAAAACATGGGATTCAGCAAGTTCCAAGCTTAGAAGGAGTTGATTTAATTATAAAGATAAGCCTACAAATATCATATGATTTAACTCTATCAAGTACACTCAGTCTAATAGACACAAGCCTTGAACATTTCACGATACATTTCAAACTTATAAATGATCATATTATTCTTGCAAGAAATGTACACTTCTTCATTCTTTCAAGAGAATCTTTCAATGTTTTATCAACATCAATATCCTTTGAAGAAAGTGTTGAAAGTTGCTTTAAGCAAACAACTTTTCTGAAAAAGGTAGAATATTACCATTGCAGAGTCAACCAGCTATATCAGGCATATGCCAAAGAATCCACATGCATTTAATGCTTAGTTAAGAGTCTTGCAACTTTAAAGCATGATCATATGCAAGAAGTAGTAGAGAAAAAAACCCTCAGCATGGCTCACAACAACTACAAAAGATTTGCAATAGTTATTTTCTTCTCAAGCATTATATAAAAATGTTCTTTGTTAATAAGGAAGAACAAAAACATGCACAAGCTTCTATTTTCTTAAGCAATCCTTAGCCTTATAGTTGTGAGGAAAAATACTGATTGTATTCATAGCTATCCAGAAAAGTGTTTGATCTTATGAATCGTAAGACGTAACCTCCCTTTCTAATTAGCATCTTTTTTATCGTTTATATTTTTTTCTTTGTAAACATCTTAGGTTTTTGTGAAGAGTGAACTAGTTGATATATATCTCTTTGTGAAAAAAATAATAAAATAATTTTTCGTCTAGCTCCACTAGACTTTGGTTCAATAATGATATTGAATATATATTGAATTAACATATGATTTACCTTCATCAGATAAATCTTAATGTGAATCATATAAAAAAATTTGAATATTTTATTTTTACAACGGATGTTAGCTCTTCCTTTAAAATCTCGCATATATTAAGTGTTATGTGTCCTTTTTGAAGTCTTAGATTCGAGATCCTTCAACCCAATATGTTTCTTTATCATTGTTGTTTATATAGGAGACATTTGATATAGCTTGTCAAACTTCTTTTCCACTAAGTCAAAGATGATAATTCCTGAGAGGTTCAAATGAACAAAAAAATCATTATGAAAAATGAAAAATAACATGTAATAGGTATGTGAGAGAGTGATGGAAAAATTTTATTATTAATTTTTTAAAGTCATGTATTTTAAGAGAGAATTTAGTTAATTTATGTTTTATTTGTTATGATAGTAATCTTATTATTATTTTTTAAAATCACATGTTTTAGAAGAGAATTTTGTTGATTTATCTCTTATTTTATTTTAAAAAGAGAAATGTAAATAGTGAAAAATCTAAGCAAGCTAAGGAAAGAAAAATATAAAAATAAAAAAATAGTTATTTGATAAAGTAAAAGTATACGAGAAAAAGAGAACTTTTTAAAAATTTATGAAAGATATAAAAAGAAAGACTCATATATTAGTAAAAATAGAAATATTAGAGGAATTTCACTATTACTTTATTTTATTCTTTTTCTCCTACTAAATACACTACAACAGTTCCTTCTCTCTTTATTTTTATCATTCATTCAACCAAGACATATTGATAATAAATTCTATTTAAAAGACAAATATGTCATCATGCGTATGAATTCATACTTTTATATATTAACATTAAATTTATGACAGTAAAATATTTCCTTAGTTTAGTTTCATCGTATTTTAACTTTTATTGTATTAATTAAGTATCTCGTAATTTATTATTTTAAAACTATTAATAATCAAATTTTATTAATTTCAATTTACTCGATTGTTAATATCAAAATCTTAGGAGTTCAAAATTTGAAATTGTATCAAAATAATACATGATTTTCCCAATTCACTTCCATTTATGTAGTAAAATATTTTTTCATATTTTTGACTAAGAAAACATCATCCATTACACTTTATTTTATTTAACACACGTTTGTACAATTATTTGGTAATGGTGATATCATTGAGCTTAATTGGGTGATACAAATTGTTTAATACATCTAATAACATTAACAATATCACTTGTATACCTTTGCTAGTACCACCTTAACAACTTTATCACAAAGTTATTATGTACGTATTTGATTTGATTATTAAAGTTTTATATCTAAGTTTTAGATGTAAAAATTGAATGAAATTAATAGGGTTAATGTCACGTGTTATACTTACACCACATGGGTCCCTCTATTGCGTGATTCGTTAAAAAGCTACTTCAAATAGGACAATGGGCCACCATGGTTGACTTATCACAACCCAATAATGGGTCCATCATTATACACCCATTACCAATTACCACCATTCAATTTCATTCCATCAACCATAACCTTTATTATAATAATAACAATAATAATAAATTAATTATTCCAAATGTTTTCCTATGGTACTTGTGATACAATTGACCCTACTAACTTTTTTTTAAGGATTTCTTAACATATGTGCAATTTGTTATAGTTTAGATGATGTTAGGGTTATATACATTTATTTGAAGTTATAGAGGAATAAAAGTAAAAGATTTTAGGACTAAAATCTAAATTTGTTAATTTCACAAGGTTAATAATGAATTCAAATTTAAAGGAGTAAACTTAAAAAAATAATTTAGAAACCAACATTATAATTCACTTATTTTGCTTTGATTAAAAATGTATTTAAATTTAATAGTATTGTTATTATTATTATTGAACATGATGCTGAATCCAAGGTAACCAAAAACTTTTCTTTTGATTTTACTTTTAAAAACATGTCTGGTCATTTGACTTGAGCCACACACAAAAAATACATAACTCGATGATTTTCCATAATTCTTCATCTTTATAATTGTCTTTGTTTTCTTCTTATTAATAGCTTTTTCAATTTTCAGCATTCAAGCTTGGAGGGCTCAAAAACACATGCAAACCAACGAAGCAAAGACAACTTCATTTGGTGACAGGTTTGTCTTCTTATGAACTTTGTTTTGTAGCTTTGTCACTGACTATCAAAACCCTGCATGAATCAAGAGATTCTTACTTATCTCCTACCACCTCATCTTTTAAGGTTAAAATAAACATTTTTCTTTTCAAAATTATTGTTACAACTATAGTGATAGAATTACCTTTTTTTCCTACAAAAAAATGTTCCTATTAAAGATTAAAAATTATTCCTTTGATCAATTAGTAAAAGTAAGGCTTAATAAATATTATTATACATATAAGAGCATTTTCCTACTAAAAGCACACATAGAACATTTTATAGGATGTGATTTTTTGAACAGTGAAAACGACTAAAATCAGAGACATTTATTAGGGCAAGAGGTTTGCAGGGAAATTTCAACTTTTGTCAAGACAAGGTGGTTGAGGGATTTTATATATATACATTTAATGTTTCATGTTAGTGTTTCCATTACGTCTCACTAACACTAAAAGAAGGTTATCTTGTTATGAAAGTTATTATTGAAGATGAATTTAATCCAAAAACTAGTTCATCTATTAACAAATTATCCTCATTAAAGAAGTCAGTTGATTTAATTGATAGCATAAAATATACTTAAGTTGATGTATGTTTATAATATTATATGTATGTTAAGAAACACTTACAAAAATTTGTAAGTAATATAGTTCACCAATTATTTATAAAATTATAGTTCTTTTATAAAAAAAATAATACAAGACATAATTTAGATTGATTCTTATAAAGAATGTTACATGTAACGAATAGAGGGAAGAGAATACTATTCAACATGTGATTACTACTGAAAATAAATTTCCTTAAAGTAAGTGAACAAGGGTGTATCTACATTACAAAAGATTAATAATTTGACAGGTATTAATATATATTCAATTTCTTAAAAATAAATATTTAATTACTCCTTCATATTTAATATATTTTCAAAATACACTATTAAAATCCACCACAATTATTATTACTATTATTAATACTAAAAACCACTTTTATAAAAGTACATCAAAATCCATGTAATGTTTTGTTGCACCGTAATGTTTGCTTGACTGGGAAAATGGACTAGAATCTAACGAAAGTAACAATAATAGATACGTAACATTTAAGGGTTTTTGATGTACGCCTCCACTGTTTCCTGTTCTTGCATCATACTTCTTTTGACAACCAAAAAGTTCATTACGAAGTTCACAGAATGATTCCAATAGTTTCCACTTTACGCTTCTTTTAGTAGACATGTTGGTGGAGAGTTTTTTTAAGAATATAAAACGAAAGAACTTATTAATTTCAGAAAATGAGTCAGCTGAACAAGAAAAAAGCATAGCTGAAAAAATTGAATATATAGAAGCTAAATCAACACTGATACCTTGTTTTGGATTCATTCAGCTGCTGTTGCAAGCAATGTTGCAAAATCCCGCCAGATTTAAAGTACCAAAAGGAAGTAACATAGCTAATTTGGAGTCTTACACAGTTCATCAAATCTCTAGGGTGTTTAATCAGAGCAAGATGACCATATTTTACATGATGCTTCAATTAGACAATTGCCCTCTAATTTCATCTTCAGTCTTATCTCTTCAATATAATTTTTTTTCTACCCAATACAATAATACCACTTGATTTAAGTGTAATTTGATTCCTTTCCTTGAACTGAAAGGCAAGGATGGATATACATGAACACATGAACCTTGAAGTAACAATATGACACATGAGAGGAGGGCACAATCGTTCAAAACTCCCATTTTTGAAAAAGTACAACATGAATCAGAGTATATAACCCCCAGAAAGAATAAAATTAAAATCACAAAAATTAGTAAATTAACAAATTATCTGCTGGTCTCATCTGTGAAGTCTATCTATTCTCTCATGTAGTATATATATAAAAGCCTTCCCTAAAGACCCTTCTTCATATCGGGCAATGCTAGCCTCTCCCAAGTATACAAGGGGAAAGAAAACTGAGGAAATAAAACACAACCACCTCTCTTCTAATAAAGAAAGGAGAACTAGAAGATCATAAGAATGGCAGAGATAGTATCTCCTGGCAGTAAGCGATAACAAGAGCAGCTATTCCCTCACTACCTTCTGAGCTTACTTTGCTTTTATATACCCACAAATTCTATTTATCATCATCTGATTCAAGAGTTGGGGTCTTAGAGCAGGTCTCCTTTTGATGGAGTTCCAACATTTTCTTTTCTGGATTGCAGAGACCTGTAGGTGAACAGCAGATCATTATGATAAAATATTCTATTTGGGGTGCATATATATATATATATACGGAGGTACACACACATAACAAGAAGTTAAATGCTGACTACAAACGTGTAAAAGATCATCTGAAACGATTTAATCATATAAAAGAACCTCAAAAAAAAAAAAAAACAGATTCCCGATTTACGGATTAATTCATGCCTCAAATACGGGTAAGGTTATTATTAAATATTTTGTTAAGAACATATTTGATTACTTATTTTGATGCTACAAACTTCAGAAACCCATCCATTTAAAAGGTCTTTTTAACAAAATTGTCCTTTGAAGAGATGATCTTTAGAAGGAAAGGAGAGGGAAGAGAAAATTTTCATTTTAACTAAAATCCCTTACTTGAGATTATATTAAAACGAAGGAAATAAAAATGGCAGATTGTGATGTAGCCTTCCAATGATCCTTTAACATCCCTTAATTTATTTTTTTATAAACATCCTCTTAATTTAGAAGTTAAAAAATATCCTTCCCTTGCCCCATCCAAACTCCTCCATCGATATACAAGACAACATTGAATAGCTCTAAGCAATTCACCACGAGGTAGCCCATGACACCAATTATTTGATGGGATCCCCATTCATGAATTTCGTTCGTACTTCTAAGGTTTTCCTAGAAATTTCTGAATAAAAAAGCACCAAATACTGATGCTGTAACATCATGGTGCAAAGAGAAACACCAACCTGAACACTTTGGAATATCCCACACAGCAACAGATGTGCCTGTACAATCTGTCGCACAAAGTTCATGATTATTTTCATGGTTGACATTCATAGCTAGCATCCAAGCTCCAATAGTAACATCCTCATTGCTGAACATCCGGAAACTGTGAAACAATGCAAAAGCATTAGATTGAAGTGGGAAAGAGGGTATGTATTGAACAACGAGTGTATCAAAGTATTACTTCCAAAACTAGAGATTTGTGATTCTACTATCCCCAGAAGGTTATGTGGCCATGCAATTTCCTGGAGGAAAGAATACTTGCCTGTCATTCCTAAGAGCAACCAAGCTTGAGACAACATCAGCAGAAAGAGCATAAATAGGACCATAAGCGTGAAGAAAATACTCCTTTCCAAGCAAATGCGACAATGGTTCATACCTACAAGATTTTATCAAGATAAGTACTCCATAAGAAAAAGTCAATAGAATGTTGGTTATATGTTGAGGCCTTAAGTGTGACAATGCGGAGAGGCTAGATACCACACTACATTAGCATTTTCAACCCAAAAAGATAACGGTGACAAATAGTGACGAATAGTGATAATCAGGACTAAAACAAAATGGTAAAGAAAGTGTCACATTAAAAGGTGTGAAATTGTTTCGATCTTGTAGTTTTATGATCATTTATTGGGGATCAAGTTTACATCCAACAACCAAGCCTTATCCCATTACGTGGGATTAAGTACACAGTGTCTATCATTAACCAAAAAGAGCGATTCATTGAGCAAATATTTTATTTTAATTGAATAGACAAAGTATATTATATTTAGTTTGAAGAAAGATAGTTTTTTCCTTTTGGTGGATATTACTATTTAAGATGTTCTATCTGTTGTTATCAAATGAAAATTAAAGATGAAAACAAAAAATAGTTGAATTCCACAATGATTTTAATAACATCCTGTGATTTAAATTATATATTTATTTTGATTCAACCACAGTGAACCACCGTACTTCCAAGTTTTGGATAAAAGTATATGCGTTTCCCTGGCATCATTCTCCAACCTGATTCTTAGAACCCCACACCCCAACAAAAGGAAAGCATGAGAAAAAGAAAAATTACAAACAAAATTGTTAAAAAAATCGGGGCTTGTTTAGTTAATGCTTTTGAAAAGGTTCATCCTCATGCAGGTGATTAAAACAAAGGTTAACAAATCACAATTAAAATCACGAATGTCCAAACTAATCATGATTCATAAAGTATATCACACTGTAAGATTCAAAGACAAGATGGAAAATAACTTAAAATATACCATATTAATGATGGTATACAACTCCGAGTAATAATTTTAGGCTAGAAATAGAAAAAACAAGACATAAGTCTCACAAAATAAAATCATAAGTCATAATCTTAGTGCTTTAAGCTTCTATTTCAAGAGATTGAAAACAGTAATAGAACAGCTAAATAGAGTACTTAAAATCAATGATGTGAAACCCTGCTTAAAAAGAATGAAAACAGGGTGCGCTTTCAGTAGTGCTTCTTCAGTTCCTATTGTTTATCAAATTAAATACACATAAATATATACATAGATATATACACACACGCACCTTTTCAATTTCATTCACAGAAATATTGAAAACACAAAAGCAAAAATAACTAATTGTTGAATTGTGTGGTTTCTATCTACATATGAAATTGCATTGGTTTACACGTGTATCAGACAAGTCAACGTCGTTTGCGATTCATTCCATGAAACATGTAGCCAGCCAGACATAAAATAGCTAATTGTAAGATAACAACCATGATTAGTACAAAAATATACTAGCAAACTTATCTTACATTAACTATCTTGAGACAGTAGTTGTTCATTTGTAAATCTAACAACTAAGTAGTATTAATAATTTATATTTCTTTCTCAGGCAAATAGCCTCATCAAGTAAAGACATCAAGTTCTATATATTACTCTTGTTTCATCATTGGAGTAATTTATTAATGGCATAATTTTTTTATTTCTCCACTGTAAATTTGTGGCATGCTGAAAGTGTGGAATTGGGAAAATTGATGTATACAGAATCAGACTAAAATTTTGAAGATAAACTAAACTCATAAAAACAAAACTAACCATTTGAGTTTTGGATCAGTGAAAACAGGCCCTTTTTTCATACATCCTATGTATGTCTGAGGATGAGATCGTTCTTTGGCCAGTAGTAATGATAGACGATCTGAGGATAAATAAAAAATATGTGCATAAATCTTTATTAGAATTGTAAAATGTCATCACATAAAGGAAATTCTTCAACAATAAGCATTAAAAGATCAAGTCACCTGGCCTTAAATATATGTCATCATCAGCTTTGACATAAAATTCAGCATCAAAAAGAGCATAAGCTGCTTTGAAGAAAGCTAACCTGTGATGAATGAATTTTCAATTTAGCAACACACTACAGATAAAATGCAGAAACTTAGTCATTCTCAGCACACACGTTTTGTATGGGAGCTTACTGTACTCCTCTTGGATATCCAACAAAATGAAATCATCATATTCTGCTACTTCCTTATGAAGTGCGGACATCTTTGCTCTGTCAGTTGTTCTGCCAATGATAAACCTAAAAGCCAATCCAGTGGCTTCTTCCAAGCTGCAAGCAACAGTCAGTAATTAAAAATGACAGTACCAACTTTTCTTTTATACTTCTACATTTCAGAAGAAAAGAAATTGTAATTATTTGATGGTTTTAAAACAATGTGTTGTTTGATCGTCGTCCTTAAGAAAGCAAAAATGTCACCCCACTCCTAATCCAAATACAAATGTTTGATATTAGACTTCACATTTCTGAATTCTTAACATATGGGCCCCTAAACAATTTTCCTAAAGAGAATTAGTAACATCATCGTAAAAGACTTATCAAAACTCAAACAAAAACAAAACAAACCACTGGCAAAACCATTCACTTTACTCAAAACCCTATGACTAAAAAAAGACTTCAATACAATTTTGGTCCTCCTTCTGTTTATTTGTACAATTTTGGTCCCCATACTTCTAATTGAGCGATTTTGTAACAAAATTTGCTATCATCAACCACCTCGTACTTAATTAACGGACTGATACAAGTCAAAAATCTTTCTTTTCTCTATAAAACTATTCAAACCATGAATGGATACAATGTGCACAAGGGAGGTGAAAAAACTCACATAATCTCTAAGATGCGTCTAGTGTTGTCTCTACATCATCAGTTACTAAAACAGCAAGCAATAGCAATCCCTCAATCCAAAATGATAGTCTTTCCATACATTATTAATAACAACAATAAATATGTCACTTATTAAACAATTTTATTATACTAACGTCACTCTCCTCAATAAACACATTACTTTTATTGGTTGCAAAAGCAAAACATTCTCCTCAATATTTTGGAGCAAATTATGAATAAAATAAATGAAAACTAAGAACATATGTTCATTTGACTTTTTTTTATAGACTAAAACTACAGACTTCCCCAGTTCAATCTTAGTAGAAACAACTCCTTGTCAGACTTTACTTAGCTTTCGGTCGAGTTTAGTCTTAGGCAAAACCTGGGGACACTGGTGAATCATATCCATGGACCAAAAAAAACGACACTCCTCCTGGGAAATATCAACTAGATGTTATTGTTAGCTAATTTCGCCACTGTCTAGATATGAGACAAATGGAGGCACCCAATTTTAACCAATGAAAAGATTTAACACTGAAATCGCTCAATTAAACACATACTAACCAAATTTGCATAAATGCAAAAGACCACCAAAACTGCAACAACAACAACAACAAAAGCCTTATATCATTGATGAGGTGGACTAAAGGGATGACACGAAACTATTTGGCAGAGTTAAAAAACAAAGCTTTAGAGCTAAAACTGCATTTTTAAGCTAAAGTACACAATTGGAGAGGAGTTAGAAGAGAAAAAGCGAATACCGTTGAAGGCCTTGGCGATCAGAGGGAAACCACGTCTTCCGCAAGGCCTCTCTCCGCCCGGCGGATCCAAACCCCGTTTGAACGCCCACAAACCCCATCACCTTGTGCCGCTCGCCATCGCCGACAGCGACAGCGGCGTTGGCGTTGCCGGCGTGTTCCCAGACGACGCGCACCGATCGGGGGTGGACGTTGACGCAGCGGTTGCGGCGAATCTGGGCGACGAAGGAGACGAGGGCGAAGAGGAAGAGGACGAGGAGGGCGGAGAAGAGGACGAGGGAGAGGGTGGATCTGCGCGTGGCGAAGGGCGCGGGGTGGCGCGCGTAGGGGAGGGCGTAGGACTTGGGCGAAGAAGGCATCGCTCAGGCAATGGGGCAACACAGTGGTGTAGTGAAGGTGAAGATGAAGATGAAGGTTGAAGAAGGTACGTTCATGGCAGGAGTAGGACTTGTTCTTAGAGACTACAGAGTAAGCATAACGCCTATGCTTCTCACTATTTTATTTTTCATTAAACTTAAATAAGTTTTAGATTAAATAAATAAATATTCTAATTTTTTTTTTAGGTTTGCTAAGTAAAGAATTTTTTCAAGTATATGAATTTCTTGCACATAATAAAAATTTGGGTTTGTATTAAATATCCCGTGTGTCTTTTCTCAAAGCATGAATTGCTTCCTATTGACTTTTTGTTACTTTAATCTCTTTAATTAATTTGTTTGTTAAGGGCGATAGATTTTCTTCCTTTAAAAATAATTGGAGAGTCTCCAAGTATTTGATTTCATTTACTTTACTAATCCCATTGTTTTAATAAACCATGACTCAAGCTTCGTTTCTTTGCATTTTCCCGCGAAGGATTCTTCGTGAGGATAATGATTGGGATCTATGAAATTGTCGATGCTAAAGGAAAGAAAGAGCTTTTGGCACTAGAGAAAATTTTGGATTTTTAAAAAAATGTACAACTTTAGTGCTTCTTAATATGATCACCCATTTTTTAATTAGCGTACTAAAAATGGCAACAAAAAATGTCTATTAGATGGCTAAGAGTTGGTTTAGAGCTTGAGAATGTTTAAAACACATTGAAACTTTTGAATTAAGATTACGCTCGAATAAAAAAATAGAATCTTACCCGTAATTTAAATTAAACACTCAATTTGAGTAAACATATTTTAATATTGTATTATTTTAATACTGTATTGTTTCTTTGATAATAAAATTGTGTTTGGTAAAACCATTTTAGAGTTATGTTTGTTCATAGTATGATTAATATTTAAATTCTTTTGAAAATGTGATCATATATATATATATATATATATATATATATATATATATAAAGCCTCAAGAAAAGAGAATTATTAATGAGTTTGCAATCCCTTTTAACTAATCCAGTTAAAAAGTATTATTTTTCAAGTCATTCTTAACTTACCTAATCAGTCATTCTTAACTAAATTACTATTCTTTAATATGTGTTACTGGATAAACAAGCATTCTTTACCAAATCACTCTTAGTTAAAGAAGTATTCTTTGGGCTTCTAGGCACTCCTAATTACTCCCTTAAGTATTGTTTGTCAAATAGTTACTCTTGGGAGGTGTGTGTACAGGTGAGTTTTGTAAAATATGTCGGTCGTTTGGAGTGTGTCCAGTGAGGGTGTGCATTTGGCAGTTTTTGGGTTGAGTTTGGGGAAAATGTTCTAAAGTGTGGGAAAAGGGATGGTATACAACGGGTATGGGTATTGAGTTCTTAGGAGTGCACATGAGCTGCTGGGTATTGGAAAGTGTGTTTGATGGATTCAACAAATGAATTGGAGTCATGGATTCGTAACATGTGGTACCAGATGTGGAAGAAATGGAAAATTAGGTGGGTTGGAGTTTAATGTTAGAGGTAAAGTGAAAGAAGGATTTTCATTTGAGTTTGGAAAGAGCATGGGAAGTGGGTGTGAGTGGGTAGTGGAAAGGTTTTCTTTCGAGGGTGGTGGAATGTGAAGGGTCATTTCAGACCATGGTATAACATTAACATATGTGGAAAACGGGGTGGATTCGAGAGGAGGGTGATAAGGTTAGTTCACAAGCGACTTCTATTCGACGCTTAATTGGGTAAGGTCCCTAAACTTTTCTTGAGAACTTGTTGTGAGGTCTTAAGGTGAGGGGTGCATGGCGGTATGCTTGATGACGAAGAAGGACCCAGTCATTGATGTCAAAACTATGATGGCGATGGGACCCATTTGATGTTTTGGACCATTCGTTGTTGAAAAAGTAGCCTTCAACTAGTGAAGCATTTGTGTTCATTCTTGTAGCATAATATCCAGGCAAGGTTCCGTGACTGTTCACGAAACATAGTCAAGTATGGCTGGTGGGGGTCATCCATACAAAGCTTGGAAATTGGTGGTTTTTAAGGCCGAGTGACAAGATGAGGTGTACCAAAATTTTGCAAGATGCAAGTATCGATACCAAGTTTTTGGGTTATCACTAGTAAAGCATCCTAGGTAGATCTCTAAACCTCTATTGATGACCTCATTTTGGCCATCACTTTGCAGATGATAGTGCTAAACTTTAATTGTGTCCCTTGTAGGCAAAAAAGTTCTTACCAAAAAAGACTAAGGAACACAGGGTTTCAATTATAGATAATGGACTTTGGAACATTGTGCAACCTGCAAATCTTAACAGAAAAGTAGTTAGCTAAATGGGTGGCGGTGAAGATGTTGAGAAGGCGATGAAGTGAACAAATTTGGATAGTCAATCATAGACTACCAATATAACTATGTGACCAAATGATAAAGGTAAGTGTGCTATATGTGGTTAGTTCATCCTAAAGTTTGGTGGGGGTGAGTATAGGTTGGAATAAACCTAAAGGTTTTTGGTTCATTGGTTTATTTTTTTGGCTGGGAAGACATTCTTTGATGTAAATTTTGGTGTCTCGATACATGTGGGGCCAAAAGAAGGAGGTGGCGTGGAACTCATTTAAGACAGTAGAACGAAGCGTACCAATAGATGGCAATAAGAGGGGATGACGGTGATATAAGAGACCATGCAAAAATTTGTATTCTGATTCTAGTAAGGAAGTTAATTGTTGCACTTCCTTTTGTCCCTTATCTGACTGGCAACAATTCCGTAATTCTATTGTTATGTTTGCGACTGGGGAGGATATGGCTAAGAAGAGGGAGGTTTGTGGCCATGGAAGGAAGTTAGCAACTTGGTTTTGGAAATTGGGTTTGTAAATGATGTTGAAATTGTATCTCAACAATTTGGTGGGCCACTTTTGTTGTTCTGGAGTATGGTATGCATGAGTAAGTAACCCCTTGAGACTTGGTTGATTTGTAACGAGTGTCAATACGGTAATGACATCATTTTTTGACTTCTTCTGTTACAACAAGCATTTTGCTAGAATAAACTGAGTTGACTTGCAATTTGGGACAAAGCTTATTACTGGAGAAGGCAAATGGATGACCCTCTTGGGACAAAACAACACCAATGGTCATGCTTAATGCATCAGTTTCTATTACAAAAGGAAGAGAAAAAATTGGGCAGGTGCAGAACTGGAGTCGCGGTTAAGATATTTTTCAATGTTGTAAAGGCCTCTCGAGCCTCTGTATTCCATGTAAACGTTGATAATTGTAGTAAATTTGTGAGCAGAGAGGCCAGAGTAGCATATTGACGAATAAACCTTTGATAAGATCCCGTGATCCCCAAAAACGCACATAAAGAGGTAAGGGATGTTAGGTTGGGCCATTGAATAATAGCTTTTATTTTGTCTAGGTCAGGAGCAATTGTTCTGGCCTAAACAATATGGCTCAAATAAGAGACTCTAGGCGAAGCCAAAACACATTTAGATTCTTTGACAAAAAAACCGTGAGTTTGTAACAATTGTAACATTGTGTTTAGGTGTTGAATGTAGTCTGACATAGGTTTGTTGTATATGAGGATATCATCAAAGAAAACTAAGATAAAATGACGAAGATGTGGTCGTAACAAATCATTCATGGCTGCCTGAAAGGTAGAGGGGGCATTTGATAGGAAGAAAGGCATGACAAGAAATTCATAATGGCCATCAAATGTTCTAAAGGTTGTTTTATGACAATCCTCGAGGTGGACCCTTATCTGGTGGTACCCTAATCATAGGTCTAACTTAGTAAAGACTTTTGTTGCAATAAGCTTATCTAAAAGTTCCTCAATGGTCGGGATAGGAAATCTATCTTTGATTGTGATAGCATTTAGAGCTCGATACTCCACACAAAAACGCCACGTTCCATCTTTCTTTTTTATCAAAACAATTGGAAAAGAGAAAGGGCTTGTACTGGGTCTAATGAAGCCTTCATCTAGCATTTCCTATATGAGGGATGTCATAGTCTGTTTGTGAGCATGTGGGAAATGGTATAGTTTAATATTTATTGTGGATGATTGTGGAAGTAGGGGAATATGGTGGTTATGGGGTCGGTCAGGAGGTAATTCATAAGGAAGTGAAAAAATTGTGTGGTATTTTTTTATGAGTGTGGCAATGTGAGGATGGTGAGTATTGGCAAAGGAAGGGGTGGGAATAGGAGTTTAAAAAGTGAGAAGGTGGAGAGAAGCAATGGTGGTGTCTAAAAGGTGGAAAATATGGGTGAGAGTTACATGGTTGTGTAAAAGTTTGTTAGTGTCGTGGAAGGTGATTTGAGAGCCATTGTGTGTAAAAGAGAGGTGAAGATTGGAAAAAATTGGCTTGTAAAGGGCCTAAAGAACCTGACCATCCATACCCAAAACCACATTAGCTCCTTCAATGGGGAGGAGGTATAAGGGAATTATAAATGAGTGTTTTTGAATGGAAACACTGATATTGGGGCGAAGGGAAGAACATTGTGTTTTGTCCCCATTTCCCACCATGACTGAAAAAAGTGGATAGGAATTATACAAAGTTGGAGGTGAAAAGCTAGGCGTGGTTGTAAGATGTTATGGGCTCTACCAATATCAATTAAAATTGTAATTAGGAGATGGGCAATATGACCTTCAAATTTGAAAGTGTTGGCTGAGGGGGTGCCTGATAAAGCGTGGAAAGAGATATAGATGTGAGTGGAATCATTTGGATCAAGGTTGGGGTGGCATTTGAGGTAGCTATGTTATTTTCTGGTATGCTTTTGTCACCAAACATGAGTAGAAAATGACTAGCGGTACATTTATGGCCAGGATAAAAATTTTCATCACAATTGTAATATAGGCCGACAATCTGACATTCTTGGAGTTAGGCTGATGTAAGCCTTCTGATAGGCAGAGAAAGAGGTGTGGTTGGCTGTTGAGTGGAAGAAAAATTTTGTTTTGGTGGGGGCAAGAGGTTAGCGAAGGGTAGAGGCAAGGTGTGTGGGTTGCGAAAGTAATGCTTAGAATCTTTAGTTATTTATTCTAAAAGTTTGGCTAGGTCCAGAGCTTGGGAAATAGAAGTAGGTTGAAGAACAACTATTTCTCAACGGATTTCTGGAATGAGGCCAAAGATGAAACAATTAATTATCATCTGGGTGTAAGGCCCAAAACAAGGTTGGATAATTTTTCAAAAGCTATTTTGTAAAATTATGAAAATATGAATGTAATATATTATTATTTCTGTTATAATTTTCATTTTAAAGAAAGTTATATATATATATATATATACATAAATATAATAATAATAATAAATAATGTGAATATTTAGATAAATTCGGTTTTGGGTGTTCGAATGGCAGGAAGTCGATTCAGATTTTAGAAAGTCAGATTTTTGGACATGACCTTAGTAATTCAATTTTGGGTATTCGGATGATAGGAAGTCAATTCGGATTTTAGGAATTCAATTCGGATTTTTTGAAGTCCGATTTTAGGAGATGATCTTAGCAATTCGGTTTTGGGTGTTCGGATGATAGGAAATCAGTTCGAATTTTAGGAAGTCGGTTCGGATTTCATGAAGTCGGAATTTGGAAGATGATCTTAACAATTCAGTTTTGGGTGTTCGGATGGTAGGAAGTTGTTCGGATTTCATGAAGTCAGATTTTGGAAGATGGTCTTAACAATTCAATTTTGGATGTTCAGATGGTAGGAAGTCAATTCGGATTTAGGAAGTCAGTTTGGATTTACGAAGTCGGATTTTGGAAGATGATCTTAGCAATTCGGTTTTGGGTGTTCGAATGTTAGGAAGTCGGTTTGGATTTCATGAAGTTGGATTTTGGAAGATGATCTTAGCAATTTGATTTTGTGTGTTTGGATGGTAGGAAGTTGATTCAAATTTTAACAATTCGGTTCTGATTTTATGAAGTCGGATTTTAGGAGATTAGCAATTTGGTTTTGAGTGTTCGAATGGATGGTAAGAAGTCGGTTTGAATTTTAGGAAGTCGATTCGGATTTTAGGAGATAACCTTAGCAATTCAATTTTGGGTGTTCAGTTCAGATTTGTAGAAATGATTTTATGAGGTCAGATTTTGAAGACCAATTCTTATTAGTTGAGTATTTTTGTAACCCAAACAATAGAATTTGAATACATAAGATATTTACCCATATGAACCAGTTGTAAGCTAGTTTCTATCTAACTATAATTTGTTTTAATAAATTCAAGTCATGTCAAAGGCGTAACCATAAAATGAAAATAAAAATAAATAATAATAATAATAATAATAATTATTATTATTATTATTATTATTATTATTATAACATACCCTATAAATAGGTGATCTTGGATCACAAGTCTGAACAAAGAAAAATAGTGAGAAGGTAAGAAGAAGTCTCACACAGTTTTTACAACTCTTAAGGTAAGGGAAATGAGATATGTATATTGCTTTTATTTTCAATCTTTCAGTGAGGTACCCCTAAACCTTACAATTTTTCTAATTATTTAACATTTTTATTTATTTCTTTTCAAATTCACTACTAATCTTTATACTAATTTTAAATTTTGGTTTCTTAGCATTTTATTTGGTAATTCCCATTTTTAATTTCCACACATGATCATGTTGTGCCTTACTGCATACTTGTGGATGGAAGATTAAATCCTTGAGGATTAACTGGGTAGAAGTTGTATATTGTTGGGTTGGAGGATGATATCATGATTGCTCATTTATCATGACTATTCACTACGATTGTTATTCCTATGTTTTTTTTATGATTTTATTCACGTGTTAATCTACTGTAAAAAAAATATATTCCTAAATTGTCTACAATATTTATCATTTATCATATTTTTTATTGTTTTAAAATATGATTACTTTAAAATGTATATATACATCTCACTTTCATGTTATTTCTTTTATTCATCTTGATTCTTTAATTTAAGAAAGGCATAAATGCCCCTAATTTTCTTCATTCATTCACTACTGACATCTCTGCATATTTCTGTGGAAATGGATGGAGTACCAATGTGGTGGAAAACTCTGTATCATTTAGAGGGATAACTTATTCAACCATGACATTCACCTGAGTCTGGAAATTCTCGTAATATTGGATGGTCCAGTAGCCATTACTTTTTTCTTGCCGCCAACAACCTTTAATAATCCTCTGAATAATCTTTTTACTCATGTACTATAATATATGAAATTTGTATTAAAAGTTTAATATATAATTAAGTAAGAAATATGCATAGTTTAATATAGTACTATAGTAATATAATATAAACATATTGTAAAATCTGACTTTATGTAATATAAATTTATGTTTTATAGTAGAATGCATATACGCAGTAATATTATTGTTTACATTTCTAATCGTTATTAAATCATTATCCTAGTAGTGGTAGACAATTCTCAGTATTTTTTTACACAAATAATTAAACTAATGTATATATAAATTTAAATTCAAATCTACATAATTCACTTACTTTTAAACCAAATTTTAAGTTTTCTGAAACCACTCTTTGGAGTGTAAAATGTAATATTCTGAAATTTGTAAATATAATATTATTATTACATTTTTTTACTATAAATAAAATATAAATTTGTAGAAAAATAAATAATAAATTGTATGTGTTGTTCATGTAAAAAACCATCATATTTAAACGTGAATTCAAAGAGATGCTGTAGAATTGAAAAAATTGATTAGCTTGGAAGAGTTAATCTAAAGTATCTGTACCATCAAAGAAAGATAATTGTATTTTTTGTGGACGTATAGTTGGGGGCGGTTTGGGATGGGAGTGAGAAGGGGGAGTGGTGGTGGTGGTGGTGGTGGTGATAGTGTTGGTAAAAATGATCTGAAAATTGGTAGCAACTGGTGGAATTGTTGTTGTGGTGTTTAGTGATGATTGGTTGCTCATGGTTGTGGTTTGTGATTTGGGACGATAGTGTGGTTAAGAGATTGGTGACTGTATGGGTGAGGTTGTCGTGTTTAGTTTCTAAGATTGTTTCACAAGAGTCCATTTTTTGTTGGTTGGAGGACAAGGTAGCAGCGACCCTCGTGAAGCTCTTGAGTAATGTGAAGTTGTGTTTGAAGATTAAATAATTGGTCTAAAATGGTTTGAAGGGTTTCCTCTATCTCTTTATTTGGTTTGGAAGGTATGGAGATAGCAATGAAAGCATCAATTTATTTCGATGAAGGCCAAAAAAGCAAGAGCATGGGACAAACTAACTACAGAAAATATTCATGATAGTTGCGTTTTCAAATAAAGTCCTTAAACCATGTGGGCATTGATACTTTCCTGCTGGGGGCTATCACTACACTACAAAGGTCAATATTTCTCCCCTTTTGTTATATAAAAAAATTAGGCGATAACACAATTATATCACTATATAGATGAAAAAGACGATTGTATCGTTTTGTTCGAGTTTGAGGTTTACTTTGTTTTAACGAGGTTAAAGATTATGGATTAGAGGTCGAAAGTTGATCAATTTGAGAGACTTGTGCATGGAAGGAGGTTAACTTCTCGTGTTGACAGAGGGTGGTTTCCTTTGCACCAATAATTTCAAGAATCATGGTTTGCAACTTGTCCATTAAGAACATGATCATGTTATAAGGACCCATATTTTTTTAAATAATAAATCATGTTTATATAAATATATAGTTTATTATTTTGCTTATTTATTCATTTATTTTATAAGTTGTTTATAGTTAAAAAAATGGAACAATAAATTTATTAAAATTATTTATTTAAGAGAATATAGATATTTGTAAAAGAGAAACAAAGTTGACATATATACAGTTTTTCTGTACTAATGACAATCAAAAAGAATTTTAAATTAGTATAACTACTCATCAATATCAACGACAATTAAGAAATAATAACAATAAAACTGTAATTTTCTTATCAGGGGCTGCAAGAGTAGATGCACATTCTATATAGGAGATATCCTCGTGTAATCTGGATAAAGATAAATTGTTATATAGTTTGAAACAATATAGTTTCAACCAATCTCCAAATGCACATTATAAATTCTTTCTCCTAATTGCAAAATGTGGCTAAACATGGTGATTAGCTGGAACCATGTTATTCCAAACTATACAAAAATTTCTGGGAAGCAATCAAAAAAGACCATCTTAAAAGCACACGTGGTAATGTCACACCAGAAGATTCTTTGTTCTCATCACTTACGGTTAAAAGAAAAATGCATAGACATTTTTGAATAATGGAGTTGTTTTGGTTGAATTATATTATATATTCAAAAATTGGTGCGGAGATCACACCATTTTATAGTAGTTTTTACTGTTTCTTTATTCATATTACTCAATCTGACTTTGTGTGAATATCCATTAACAAAAATGAGTCTTTTGCTTCAACGAAACTTTGATACAATAGCTTGAGAGCTTTTAGTACTATGGTCTCCTTCACCATGTGTAAATTTAGTGTACAATTACTGTTAAGTCAACACAGGTGATGATTAGGAAACGATTATTGAAAATCTTAGCCAATTATATAACAAAAACGAGTTCACTTTGCATTAACTGGAATAAAGAATTACCGTTATACAAATGTTGACAATAGAACACACAAATCATGTAAGAATCAAATATTAAACTCAATTCTGAGCATAATAATACAATGTGGCAGAAAGTTTAGCAACACAGAAAGTCACAGAAAAATAAAGCACATCTACATTTGAGAAGATCCTTGAGAGGATTACAATTTGCATACTAAAGGGAAGTATGACATATGAGCCAGCACTATTCTTAAACAAAGACCAGCATATGAGCCTCAAAAAACCGAGGCAAAAACTAAACAATGCCCACAATCAAAATACTATGGTATTATGGCCTAGATAGATCAATGACATTAATTTCTTACAAAAAGTTTGCCCGACCGATGGATTACAATATTGAACTCACGACCATTGATTAATATAGAATGAGAAGAAAACATTAGACAAAAAAATTTACACTCTGCTTTGTAGCCAAAAAAGGCAACAAAGATTGGCTGCTTCAGAATGAGGGGGGAGAATCAAGGCTACCTAGTGACAATCAAATTAATTGCTTCGATCACATATTGCTGTGAAGGTCATGGTAGCAAAAGAGCTCATGGTTTCTGAAGAGATTGACTCATCTTGCTTCCCTTCAGCCAAAAATTTACCATTCTCTTCACAGTTGCCTTTTTGTTTCCCTGCACTTTTGGCTTCCACAAATTCAAATATCATGCCTGGTTTTGTCACATTCTCCTCATTCAAATCTTTTTCACCTAAAAGCATTTTAAGCACAGTGGACATAGAGGGCCGGAGCTGAGGAGAATCCTGCGTGCAAAGGAGACCAATTTTACAAAATCTGACTGCCTCCTCAATATTGAAGTCTCCATCTAGAAAAGCATCCACCAATCTTTCCATCTCCCCAACCTCATACAAATCCCAAGCCTGTACGACACATTGACTTTTGAGTTTCCATCCACTAAATGGTGATGAACATTAATATCCTATTACTATCACTAACCCCACATCCATTTTCAATTCAAATTCAAAGATATGTATGAGAACGATCTATATGCTGCTTGATCCAAGCCGTTTAAACCATATAAAGTTTCAAAATTTGAGGAAATATGATTTCACTCCCTGATACACAAAGAAATTGGTCCCTGGTTAAGTATGCCTTAGTTGTACAAATTTTACATTACAAGAGCTCATTCTGTTATGATGGCTACATTGCATCTATTGAAAATGTCTTGTTTCAAGCATAGTAACAAGTTTCTTAGCAAACAGTCATGCTCATGTTCATGTATGCTTGCTTTATTAATAACAGTGAAAATGAACACTAAAACTATTATCTGTAGAGACAGGATCAACCATGTTACTTCAACAAATAAAACTTGTTTCCCGTAGAGTATAGCAGCTCTAGGCCAAAACCAAGAGGTTTCACCCTTAAGCCCATCTTTTAGTTGGAACTTTAATTTGAACATTTTAACCCTCTTTCTTAATGTGTATGATATTATCACGAGTTAAAAGGACTACCATAAGAAAAGAGGAAATGAAATTTATTTTGGGATGAACACAAGGTCTAATATGGCTTCTCCTATTTTCATTTGTTTAATTATCGACAATTTTTTTAAAGATTGATACCAAATTCAACACGTTAAGTTTCAGAAAGTCAAGATGGGAAATGGACATGGCTGCTTCACCACATCTTAAACTGATAGAGGGAAGAAGAAAATGAAGTGCCATTGAAAGGGCATTACAAAAATAAAATTCTTTGTATGCATGCCAATCTCTTCAAGTATTTCTTTCACACTGCATACAAGTTAAATCCTCAACTACATCTAGTTGCTTTTACATTTTCAATATTTTCATAGAGGAAAGTTGTTAGTACTTACCCTTGTGAGAAGATACTGTTCTTCAACAGGTAAACGTCTGTTTGTGTTAGGCCTTCCACTAACAATTTCTAATAATAAAACTCCAAAGCTATAAACATCTGATTTTCTAGTCACTTGATTTCGGATTGCATATTCAGGTGCTAGATAACCACTACAATACAAATCAGGAAAAATAAGAACAAAATGGGGAAAAAATGCTAATAAACCTTAAATTCTGAAATTTCACAATATGGGCTAATTGAAAATACTGCAGCAATTGAAGACAAAATGGTCAGCTTACGCTGTTCCAGCAACACGTGTACTGATATGGGTCAGGTTTGGTGGAATAAACTTTGCAAGCCCAAAATCTGAAATTTTTGGCTGGAGATCTTTGTCAAGTAGTACATTGCTTGCTTTTATGTCTCTGTGGATAATGTGTGGCCGAACCTCTTCATGAAGGAATGCAAGGCCCCGGGCAACACCTATACAAATGTTCTTTCTTGTAGGCCAACTGAATTGGATGCTACTGTGGCCTCCACCTGTAAACTCACAAGGATTAGTTCATAACTAAGATAGTTCTTTTAACACTTCATACTCATACCACATGACAACAATTCAATTACCAATAAGTGTTTGTGCTAGGCTGTTATTCTCGAGATAGCCATATACCAAAATCCTGTGGTTGCCTTCCACACAACATCCATGCAACTTAACTAGATTCTCGTGCTCTATACTAGAGATCACCTTGATTTCTGTCAAAAACTCCCGAACCCCTTGCTTTGATTCAGCTGATAAAACCTTTATAGCTACCAGAGAACCATTTCTCAGCTTTCCCTGAACCATGGAGAAATTTATCAGTCACTGAAAATAGAAATATATAGAAAGAAGCATAACACATTCTTCTTTTATTTAAACTCATGATAAACTTCTACATAAGTACTTATGGAAGAAGAAAGTAAAATGCAATGAGTTTCTCCATCAGCTATAAAAGTTAAGTGCATAAGTTTGTTAGCTCCTGGAACAAACTCAATTCATTTTACCTTCTTAGTTTCGTTTCCTACAAGAGCTTATTGAGAATTTATCCAATCAGAGCCTTAGTAGGGCTAAGAAATCTTCATTAATTCTAGATGATACCATATTGCTGCAATCACCTTATAGACTTCTCCAAAACCTCCCTGCCCTATCTTGTTTGCAGGACTAAAACCTGCGGTGGCACTTCGCAATTCCCTGTAAGTGTAGATACTGACATTCTGAATTTCTGAAACATCTGTTGCACATATACATAGTAACTTGATTAAAACACGGAACATTTTGATCATATCAAAGTTTTGTACATATCAGATTGTAGAAACAAAGCATGGCTCATGCTTCTGAGTACATAAGCATGTCATCCTAGAGTATTGTAACAGTCTAACCTACCCAAACCCTTTTCAAAAACAAAGATTCAACTAATAAAAAAAACGAGAATACCCCTAAAACTCATCCTAGAGTATTATCAGGTTTTGTGGTTTATGGAAACACCAACAAGGAACAAGTCTTGGAACAATTCAATTGAAAGAATAATTTCACAAAACAGAAGCTCATCCATGGAAGACTACATGATATATTAAAGTATACCAAAATCAACTCCGGTCAATCGAGTGTCTGAGGAAGATCCTTTCTTGCTGAAAAGATGCAAGCAACAAGTCATCAGAGTAACCCTCCTGCTCCAATTGATCAAACCTAGTGCTGTAAATGTGAAATAGATAATTGAGAATCCTCTCGAAATCCCTCAAAATATCCAACCGTCTCAAAGGGGTCCTCAGAAAACAAAAGTCCGGTTAAACTTTTAGCAGCAGTTGCAGGGAATTTATGCTACTGATAAAATACAATTAAAAAAATATCATTTGAATACAAACACTTCTATCAAAGAATAATGAACAACATTCAACCCTAAAAAAGTAATATTGAATATTAGTTATTCCAACCAACACGAAAAACCCAGATCCAAAGTCAATCTTTTGTTTCTTTCTTTATGAAAAGTCAACCTGGCTTGTTTCTTTGCCGTAACTAAGTAAAATAACATTCCATAGCTATCACTCTTCAATTGTGCAACAAAAACTCGAAAATGATAGAAGGGTATATCTTATATGACATATGCAACAATTAAATATATGAAATTGAAACAAACTAGAATCATAACAACTGTAAGAACCAAATCTGGCTTCCTTCCCACATTTCTGCATAAAGTGAAATTGAACTATAAAATAACCACAGATAAACTTACATGAAGAAGAAAACCAGTTTTCTGACACCAAGTCTTTGAAGATGTGACTTATGAGAGAGAGAAACCATGTTTCTCTTTTAGATTATGAACTTGTATTTAAAGCATGTAAATATGAAAGCATTTAGTTGCAAGAGTAGAATAATACTTAGTAAACTTGGACTCTGTCATAAGGGTCTATATACAAAAATTTTAATTTGGTCTAAATTTATGAAATTTACTTTTATGCGCTTTTCTCTCCATGTTGTTATTAATTAATATTAATATAACAAATAGAAAAATAATTATGACAAAATATATTTTTGTTTATGTAAAATGTTTTAAATATAACAAATACAGCTTTCTGTTGAGAGATTGTAACTCAGCCTATTTTTCTCACCTTCAAGTTTTACTAGTCAATCTTATATTTCATTAGGCTAATATTATTATATGAATGGAAATCAAATTAATGTGTTTATTTATTATTTTTTAATTTATACAGTATACCCATTAGACTAACTGATAGGGTGTTAGAAGTTTACGTAAAATTTTAGACTTAAATCTTTAGTTCAATAAACTATTTGCTGTATTTAATAACTCTTTTTTCTGTATTAAACTCCAATGTTTAATTATTAAGTTATAAATTCTCATTGAACATGAGGGGTTATAAAATTTAAAAAAATTATTTTAATTAAAAAATATGTTTTCAAAGTATATAGAAATGTTCTTATAAGATCTGCAAATATTTTATTTTTCTAAAATTTTACATGTATTTTTATTTCTAAATAATTTATTTTTATTTTTTATGCCATAAAATGCAGAAAAAGTGCGGTAGAATTTTCAAAAAAAATCTAACTTTTATCTTAACATACCATTATAATTTAGGGTGGTGATATCTTTGACACTTAAAAAAAACATCTTAACAGTTTAAGTTAATATTTTAATCATATTTTTTATTTTTAAATTAAAATACTCATACATATTATTATATTCTTAAAGTAGGTTATTGCTACGTGGCTTTTCATTGAGAAACTATCAATTTTCTATAAATTTTACATGAGTTACAGTTTCAATAATAATAATAATAATAAAAGTTAGTTTGAAATGAGCAGAGTTTTAGGAGAAGATACGGCCAACTACCAAGTGTCCCACATGTCGTCCCACATGTCACTTTCCTTCTACATTCCTTTACCCTTCTTAAGGTTTAAGACTTGTAAAACACTTTGATTAGACGTATTTATTGGGTAATATATAACCAAATTTTTCTATAGGTAATTTACAAAACGAAAATTTTTTTTAAAAATAAAATCAATTTTTTATAAGTTAAAATTAATTTATGCAAAAAGTTAAAATAACAATTTAAATAAGTAATATTAGAGAATTTATATAGAGTTATTCCTCATTTTCTCTTCTTATTTTTATCTTAATCTAGCAACAATACATAATTTCTTATTAGTTATTTATTTTTCAAAGTAAATTGATTTCACCTATATAATTTTAATAATGGATGATACATATATTGTAATTATTATTCTTATTATCAATTATAATCACAATTGGTTTTTATTTGGATAAAATTTAAATAAATGTGACTTTCATTTTTTTAAATGCAAGGAAATAAGGTTTTCATCAGAAAAAGAATATGTATGAAAAAAGATAAATGTTGAAAAATCATTATAAGTTAAAATATCTTTTTAAGATAAAAAAAAAACTACTAAATTTTAGTTTATGTCTTGAACATAGTAAGAAAAATTCTTTTTTTAAGAAAAAAAAAAATATAAATCTCAATTGTTTCAAACAAGCAGAAAAATATGTTTAATTTTTTCTTGGAGTGACAAGTAAACACATTATTGATATATTTATTAAATACAGTATTAATATATGTACTAATTAATTTACATCTACTTTGGTATCTTAGTATGATAATCGCACTCATTTTTGTAAGTTGGGAAAAGGGCGTCACAAGTGTGACCATTGTGACAAGCTTGGCCACAAAGTTGACAGGTGTTATGTCTTACATGGTCACTCTCCTAAATCTGCAGTGATTGCCCAAACTGCTCTTCTTGTGTAACCTTATACTGTAGACCCTAATCCATCTGATACTTCAAGCCACTCTATTATTTTCAATGAATTTCTTAAATGGAGTGATTTGGAGACTAAGTCGTGTTAAGACTAATTTAGGATTTCAATATTTTGTTACTTTTATTGATGATTTTTCAAGATGTACTTGGTTATTTTTAATTAAAAATCATTATGAGTAATTTTCTATATTTCAATCTTTTTTAATGAAATTAAAAATCAATTTGGAGTTTCAATTCGAATCTTACACAATGATAATGCTCGTGAGTATCTTTCTCACTATTTTAACACTTTTATGAAATCCCGTGACATTTGTCACCAAACTCCATCCGTTTATACACCTTTACAAAATTGGGTGGTTGAGTGCAAGAATAGACATCTTGTCGAAACGACTCGCACTCTTTGAATTCCTAATGGGGTTCCTCAATAGTTTTAGTGTGATGTTGTTCTTAGTGCATGTTATCTAATTAATCATATGTCATCTTCAATTTTACAAAGTAAAATTTATTATTTATTTTATTTCTCATGAACCCCTTCATCCCTTACCCCTTAGAGTTTTTAGGTCTACTTACTTTGTGTCAACACCCGATTTTGTCCGGGTAATATTTTAATTAAAGCATATTGATAAAAAAAAAGAATAATAACATAAAAAATATTTACTAGTTTAAGTTTTCTTGAAAAAATAATGATAACAATAAAAAACAAAATATAAATAATAAATTTGAATTTTTCCATTAATAAAAATAAAAAATGATTTTTTCCAAAAAAAAAATAATAAAATAAATAATTAATAATAAAAAACGAAAATAACAAGAAAATAACAAAAATATCTTAATTTAAAACAACAGCATCTGAAAATTAATAAATAAATAATAAATAAAAAATAA
>Ga0099825_1001254_pt1 | contig 31837 bp, 14 predicted proteins | sample SiratroredBW_FD_76838 | JGI IMG/M metagenome (GOLD analysis project Ga0099825, IMG submission 76838) | Root nodule microbial communities of legume samples collected from California, USA - Siratro red BW | ecosystem: Host-associated > Plants > Roots > Nodule | place: USA: California | collected...
AAAAAAAAAAAAAAAAAAAAAAAAATTAAAATTAAAAAAAAAAAAAAAAAAAAAAAAAAAAAAACTGAATTTTTCCTATGTTCTTCGTAGACCTCAGCTTATATTGCTGGTTGAAATCTTCCTTCACATTGAAGTGAACACAGTTATCACTTTGTTCAGGTCAATTTTAGCTATTTTACAAACTTTATTATTGGTCTAAGTCAGCTCAATGAGGACGTACTCTTGTAGCATCAATAATTGCCTGCTTCAAAAGAAAGAAGATACACAACTCAGAACAATCTTGTGCAGGTGTTTTAGATAGAAGAATTTGATGGGATTCAACTGGTTACACAGTTCAAACAAAAATCTGTTCTCTTATTGAATTTCTAGAAGCATACTGAAATTTATAATTTTCAATAAATTTCTATTAATAATTCATAAGTTATAACTAAAAACAAGAAACTACCAGAAGACTATTCAATGGTTCATTACTACACCAATTCATGATTCAAGAAGTAAAATACCAAGATTTTTGTAAGGAGTACTAGCCTTGAATGTAGTTTTGCTCCCAAAACCAAACTTAGGCTTTCTGTTTTCCACTGGCCTTAGTATCTGAAAAGAGCACATAAGTGTCTCATCCACAGTCATCATTGCTCCAGCATTGTCAAACTCTCCACAGTAGTTAGGAGCAGAAAAGATAGTCACAAGTTGTCTATTAGCAAAAAACTCATATCCATCCTCAACAACCTTCAAAAAGAAACACACAAGCATGTTATGCTACACTTGAACACTTCTAGCAATTGTATACTCAAAATTTGCAAAGGCAAATTCATATGAAACCTGGTGTGCTCTACAAATCAAGTCAATATCATGCTTTCCAAGAAATTCTGTGACCCTGCTAGCACCAAAGGTGTATGAAACTCCACGTTCATTCTCTCCCCAACCCTCAGTGTCTTTACTAGGATCAGACCACAAGAGATCACAAAGTAGACCACTCTCAGGTACTTCTGTTGGACGTGGCAAGCTATTTATCTGACTTAGACTGTGTAATTCAGGAGAGAGTCCTCCATGCATGCAGAATATTTTATCATCAATGATGGCTGCCACAGGCATGCAGTTGAAGCAATCTGCAAATATTTTCCATAGCCTGACATTGAATCTTCGTTTACATTCATCATAGAAGCCATAGACACGGTTTATGGAAGCACATTCATGGTTGCCCCTAAGAAGGAAAAAGTTCTCAGGGTACTTTATCTTGTAGGCCAAAAGAAGACATATTGTCTCAAGACTTTGCTTTCCACGGTCCACATAATCACCTAAGAATAAGTAGTTGGAGCGAGGAGGCAAACCACCATGCTCAAAAAGTCTCAGAAGGTCAGAATATTGACCGTGGATGTCTCCTGGTAACATAGTGAAATGAAACAAGATATTAGTTCCTTCCTTGCCCTACCTTATACTCATAACAAAGAGGCTTAATTGAACTTTTTGCCTTCCTGGTATTTCAATTATGTCAATTGAGTCTCTCATGTATAAAAAGTGTAAGATTTTAATTTAGCAACTCCAATTGAGCCAATTGAGTCTCTAGATATCACAATTATACAGTTTTAGTCCCTAAATACATCATCGGTCAGTGTCATATCAGTTTGATTCCATTTGAGTGAGAAACTAAAACTGCACAATTGGTTGTACATGGAAGATCCAATTAGCATAATTGAAACATAAAAGACTAAAATTGAATATGTACTATACTTGGAGATCTAATTGAAGCAACATGGAAGACGAAAATCACACAAAAAGCTTAAAACTCTAGCTTAATGCACACATGAATGTAGTATGTTGCCACTTACCACAATAATATGCCGCTATGTATTATGCAGGTGACAATTTCTATATAAAGTTTAACTTTAGAAACTGATAAAGCTCCATAACCACATTGGGTTAACTTGGATAAGCATCAGTTAATGAATCATCGTAAACAAAATCCATCATGATATACTTAACTTGTGAAGAAGCAAATTTCTTGTCTGATTATTTACAATTGAAAATCTACAATAAATTTGCGAAGAAACTAAAAGAGGCATATTCATCCCCTAAGTGTTGTGTCATTACATGTTCACTTCTTTTCTCGAATTTGACTTGACTAAAGTCGACAAACAAACTTCTATTTTTCTGGGTAGTTGGTATACATATAAAACTGTAAGAATATTTCAAGTTGAACTGAAGCAGCCAAGAAACTTAAATAGTGCATGATTCAAAACTTGTACAACAAACAAGAATCAGAAGTGACAACTTGACATTCTCAAAAAGTAAAATTTAACACATTCTAAGAATCTAAGTTATACAACATTCTAACATATTCTAATTGTTTTGGTTTCCAAGAGTATTCTTCTGACTATTCTCCACTTAACAGGTAAGAGATTTAACACTAATAACTATGTTAGGTGATAAAAAGATATCCGTTAGCTACATTAATTCTTTATCATACATGTAAATCTCAAGATAACCACATCCTTAAGAGACATGTGTTGCTTGAATTTAAGCCAAAACATGTTCTAAGATATTCTAATTTGAACATGATGCTCTACAATCAGTAGCACTGCAATATCCAACAATAATGTTTAGTTGTTCCATTTGCCAATAAAAGCAACCATGGACCGAACTATTTTCAGCTCAATTATTTTAACATAAAAAAAACTTACATATATATAATCAATCATCTTTACCTCTCACTTTTTTTTATCTTTTTTTTTAATACATATATATACATAAAAAACAGTTTTTTGAGCAATTAATAACTACAAACACCCCATATGACACTCGTTATTTCTTTCAACTTATCTTTTTTCTGTCACATCGAATTAATATCATACCTACAGTTTTCATTTTCCATTTCTCTGTTTCACTATGCCCATACATACGCGTTATCTTCCCATGAACAATATGCCTCAAAATCAAGGGGACAGCTTTTTGTTATCCCATATTGTATTCTAAATCATTTCCCTATTATTTATTATGAAACTAAAATCTCGAGGCCAATATCTATCCAAAAACCACATGGTTTTAAACTTATACAACTGAACTAGTGACAGTGTTGAATACTATGCATGAGATTATAAAATCTAGCATCAATGTCACCATTTCTTTCGCAGAAAAATTCAATCGTGTAAGAAACTAAAGAGCATATTAAATTAGAAGGAAAGAAAATGGGTTGGCAAATAGATACCACATATCTTAATTGGTGCCTCAAGTTCCAACAAATTGGGCTGCTTCATGAAGATATCTCTAGAGACCATACAAAGCTGTTTGATTTCTCCCTCTGAGAGCTGCACCTGTTTCCCTGGTCTCCCTCTGACTTGCAGCAGTCTATTGATGACGCCATCAAGAACCCCACGTTCCATTACCCTCAAAGACAACCAACCAAAGCAAAGAACAACAATGCAAGAAGGGAAAAACAAAGACCAAGAACCTTATTTTGTTGAGTCTTATATAAGTAGCATATCATTGGGACAAAAAAAATAGGGACATAACTTGAACTAAAATTAAGGAGGGAATCAATGCCTTGGTTTTTGATATGTAATCTTTTGAGGGTTACTTTTCGTTGTGTCTCGGAAACGAGTGGTGGCAGTTGAATTGTGAAGGACAAGAATATATTCGGTTGAGGAAAGAGTAAACTTTAAACAAAACTATTAGGCAAATAGAGACTCGTTGTGGATGGAAGAAACGAATGAAGAATATGTTTAAGGAAGCCATTGAAGAACAAAGTGGTGTTTCATTTACTGGTGTGAGTGATTACTGCTTCACTGAGTCTTAGTAGCACACAATGTTCAAAATATTCTTCATACTTTTTTTCTAACTATGATAAAGAATTTGTCGTACGAATGATAACAAATCATTTTTGATTGATTTTTTCAGAAATATGTTTTTTAGAGGCTAAATTGATACCAATTTATACTTTCAAATTCCAAAATAACCATTTACCCATTTTAATATTTAGAAGACTCAAATTTGAAACTTTTCTAAATAAATCTTAATTTAGTATCATCCATACTAGCAATATTTTGATCATTTTAGACTATTTTTATTATTTATTTGAATTTATTGAAATTTATAAATTTATAAATGTAATTAATAAATAAAAGTTATTAGTTTTTCTTTTCCTTGCACTTAACACCGTGTGGGGCCAAAGAAATCTATGAAACATTCGGAATTTAATCTTATCACAAATGTTATTATGCTCTGAGTCGACGCGTGAAAGAATTTTTTTTTCTTGGCTGTCGTTAATTGATATATTCTTTTAACTTCATTTTTAGAAAAATTGTTTGTGAAAATTTATTAGACTAATAATAGATATTATTACCAGTAAAATGAATAGTTATTCAGAAATTTAGAGACAACATGTTTGGAAAATAATATAAATTGAATATTTATTGGTATAAGTTATAGAGTTAGTACCTATCTGATTATGTCTTAAATAGTTTATTATTTATTAAAATCAAGTAATACATGTGATGAAATATCGATTAATTTTTAGTTTACATAAAATTTTATAAACATATTTTTATTTAGACCTTGAAGTCGATGACTAATTTCATTCTACGAAAAGTGTTGAAAACACAAAAACTCAACACTTAGAAGTGAACTAAAAAGTAAAGAAATAATAAGAATTAGAATAAATGAAATAGAATAAAGTTTATGTGTTTTGAATGGACATAAAATAAAAGATAAAAAAATCTCTATATTTAGTTGGATGACTGTACTTAACTAAATAGACATTATAAAAAAAACTTTTTTATATCTGTAACTAAGTAAAAGATAATGTATATTTTATTTGACTTTCTATAAGTATAATAGCGTGTATTGTTTTTAGAATTTTTTTTTTATTTAGCTTTTTACACTTCTTACTTTTTTTTCGAATAATTATTTTTCCGGCCTTTTTTACATCATAAACTACGCATTATTCATTATTCAATCTTTATTATTGTTATTTTTATTTTTCATTTAAATAAATAAAAAAAGCACCGAGCATCTCTTTTTTTTAGTGACTGAGAGTAAATTGAATTTTAAAAACCGAAGATTTATTTTATTATTTTTCTTAATATTTTTATTAGAATAATAATTTTCTTACCAATCATATTTTTTTTTAATTTAATCTCGTTTTATATACTATATATTATAGTTTTTTAATTTCATACAAAAATATATAAATATGTTAACTATGAATAAGATAATTCAAAACTTTACATAAAAGAAAATAGATGAACTTTTTATTATCACATAAATGAGATATAGATAAAGTTATAAAAGTAAAAAAAAATTAAAAAATACAGCTAAGTTCTTTTAATAAAAAAGATATCAATATGTGAAAACGATAATAGAAAACATGAAGATAAATAATTTTAATTCTCAAACTCATTATATTTTCAAAGAATAAATACTCTTAATACTTTTTTTATATTAAATTACATTCAAAAATTATCTAATAGAGAGAAATAAAAAATAATATTACTCATTTATTATAGAGATTTAGATAGAATCTTTAGTTTTTGTTATAAATTGTTTAATGTTATTTTTTGTATAAGTCAATTTATTAAAGAGTGTATTAGAGATTGAGATCTTGATGATTGATTGAGATTTATTTTTAGAATAAAATATCTTAAAAGAAATTATAAGATTAAAAAATAATAAATCAATTGATATTTTTAATTATATAAAAAAATAAATTATTTTCTAAATATATATTAAATTAATAAAATCATATTTAACAAAAACAATGTCTCTAAGAATTGATTCTAGTCCTTTTCATTTTATTTTTATTTTTTTGTTATTTGTCAAAGTTTATGTGTTTTGTACTTTGTTTAATGACATGTAATGCATTGGCGATTAATATACTTTGTTATATAAAAGTGTATATTAGATTGAGGAAAGCTTAAATCTTATTAGATAAAACTGTATGTTAGATTGAGGAGTATATAGACTGAGATGATGTTTTGGTTAGAATGTAATCCTATTTATTAAATAAAATCCTAACTCCAAATCCAAATGAGATAAAGAGTTAAAAAAATAGAAAATTGAGAATAAATATGAAATTTTAGGAAGATATGATAATTTTTTTTTACAGATTAATTTTAAATTGTAAAGAAACTAATTTTACTCTTTGAAAAAAAAGTGAGTATAAAAATGCAACTAAATATTGAGACAGATACAATACTAGTTATGTAGCCATATTTAAAGTAGAAAACTAATTAGCTTTGTATAGTCTCAATTTTATCTTCAAAGTTTCGTTCAAATTAAAGATTTAGACTGTCTGTTAGTGAGAGTGGGTAAAGAAATTGAGGTTAGCGTGGACTGAACAGTTTTGAAATTTCTTCAAAAGTGACTTCAGAATGATCTCTTGAAAAGTTAGATTTTCTAATATTGAAGAGTTTGAATGAACAAGTTATTGCATGTAGTCTCATTTTTAAAAAGTATTCACAGATAATAATTAATTCACCTAAATAATATATTTTTTCTTTTCTAAAACTAAGATGAATGGGGATAGTAAATTTTATTAATCACCCTTTGGTCCAGATCAACGAGTGTATGCTAGGTGGGGTGGCTTTGTGCTATAATTATGTTTTAATAATTTTTTTATCTCATAGTTAGGAAGATTTTTGTATATAATTCTCGTAACCAAGCTATTGTGCGATTGTTCCCTACTTGCTACTCCTTATTACTATTACTATTGTTTGTGTATAAATAAAACATATAACATTTAATATAAATAAAACGTATAAAAGTACTTAAAGCTAATCCGTTTACAAACAATAAATTAAACGATCATTTTTAAAAATGTTATAGGATTTGAAGACCACTCATACAACAATCTACTAACCCTACATTTTAACAAACCATTATATATCCCACGCCAAAGACAATATATGAGGAATGGGTCAAACTTTAATTTTCATCAAAATGGAGATTGAGTGCAATAATGATTAATCTTAGTAAAACTCAAACAAGAAAAATATAGATACTAATTAAACCTTGATAGTAATGCACCACCAACAATGCATTAAAAAATACACGCGCCATTAGAAGATAGGCTTGAACAACACTATAAATATGTCATGATATTGCTCTTGTATTAGCACCATAACTCAAAAAAATAAAACACAAAATGTCTTCCAAATACATGTCCCTATGCCTCCTAGTAATGCTTGGAATGGCCCTTTTGGTCACCACTTCCCTAGCTGATCGTCGTTTACTTTTAACGGAGGAATCCTCCGTGGAAGATGGCCATGACCACCATGACCACCACCACCACCCACCTAAAAAACACTGGCCTCCAACCACACAAAATGAACCTTCAAAAGTAGAAAAGAAGGAACATAATACAAAGGAGGATAGCCACTATAAGCCTCCTCACAAGAAAAGTCCATGGAAGAAGCATCCTCCTTTGGGAAACTAATCTAGCGATTGGTGAAGCTTCTACTCTTTTGTATGCATGCATGCACTCTTGTGAAATATATGGTTTAATTAGAGCCTTAACTCTTGGCTATTGAAATAAAGAAATTTGATGTTATTTACTTGTATTATTACGTTGGTGTCTGCATTCAATACTTTTGGCTTTGTCCAAGGAATGTATATGTGCATGCCACATGCATGCAATCACGTGTAATTTAATTTCCTTTTTTGTAATTTGCAGCTGTGTGAGAATTTGTTATTAATGAAATGAATTTGTGTTTTCTTTATCATTGATCTCGAGTTCCTTATGATGGTTTTGGCCTAATTCACATTTTTGTTTTTTTTCGGTTTTAAAAGCACATCATAGTTTTACTATCTTGTGTTTTAGTGTGTCTAATTTTTATGAAACTAAATTGTTGGCACTGGGTTTAAATAATTCAGGATTATCACTTTCTTACAATCTCAATCAATCTTTTCTAAATATTTATTTAAATTTTTTAATTATAAAAAATTAATTAATAATTAATTATATACTATATGGAGATTATAATGTCAATCACGAACAGAACTACCAAACAATTTCCCAAATCACACAAAGCTATTAAAAAAATTTAAAGAACCAAAATCAAATTTCTTTCTAATTTCAGACACGAAAAAATGTATGCTTAAGTCTTACTTTTATAGAATATTCTAAGTGAAAATTTAGATTAGCACATTTTTTTTCATTAAAAACATATTCAGTTTAACCAAAACCTTTAAAAATGACTTATATAATATAAATTGCTAAAAAAATAAATATTTAGTATCAGTAAAATTATCATTAACAAACCCAAACCTATACTTAATAACATCAAATTTTCATCACATATACAGGGGACTGAAAAATTATATACTAATATCTGCTTTTGAAAATTGATTCTAAGTTGTGAAAATTAAACCATAAAGTTTTAAATTAAATTTTAATTGGAGTGGTAATAATATATATATATATATATATATATATATATATATATATTAATTATAATTAAATAGTTTTATTATTAATCTACGTTTTTCATCTTTAATACACATAAAAACAAATAAATAGAAAAAAAAAATTGAGTTAAAGATTAATTGAATTGAAAAGATTAATTGGTAAATGAACCTTTCGTGGGAGAGGGAGCTCCATCTTCTCTAGAAAAGTAAATTAATATGATGAGGGACATTACGTCAAAAAGGCGTTCATAAAGAGAGGTGGAAAATAAAAATTTGAGCTTTCATTACAGTATCAGGCTCGCATAATTATAATATTTTATCATATATAAATACGAAACTATATAAATTTATATTATTAGATAATATTAATTTAAGCTATCCTGACTTAATAAACATTAAAAAATTATATTAATGTTGATCAATATTAATTAAATAAATTAAAAATAAATAAAGTTAGTATTAATTAAGTTGACAGTAACTTAAATAAATATAACTAGTAAAAATAATTAAGATTAGTATCAGTTAAAATGATACCAACATTAATAAATATAAGAATAAATTAAAATTGACCTAATGAATAATAACTTAAAAAATTCATAAATTAAATTAAACTAACTTAAATTAGACCAAAATTAATTTAAATAAATATATATTAACATTAAATAAGATTATAATTATATTAATACTAATTTTTATATATTTAATTACGTTATTTTTTCCATTTTAACTTTGAGTTAAAATTACTTAAGCCGACTTCATTTAATTGGATAATGTAACCAATATCACAGTTAATTATTAGCATTCTTATAATAAATTTTTCAAGTATACTTATATCACTAATTATTGGAGTAATTTGATAATTATTTTTTCTCTACCCGCGTGTTCTCTTATATAATATTCACAACAACTAATATAATTTCATAACTTTTTGTAAAATATATTTAATTAACCCAATCATTAAATTGCAATTAACTAGATAAATTTTATCGTCCAATACACTGCATCGTTTTAGAAGACTTAAGTCTACACCTTAGCATACTCCATAATTCCCTATTCTTGTTTTCAAATTACTTGCAAAAATATAATAATTAATTAATGAAACACAAACATATAAGCTACCTATAGCTTATATCCATAAACTAATCCTTAAATGTATCATCTCTCATAATGTTATTTTGAAACTTTTGGTACAAATATCTTGTTTGCTTGTGAGAGTAACTAAAGAAATTGAGGTTAAAGTCACGTACCTTCTAGAGTAAGCCTTTTAGGATATACATACATATAATTAAATAAGTTTTTAAAGAGTTAAAATTAATTTATATATAAAATAAAAATTAAACAAGTAATATAAAAGAACTTCTACAAATTAGATAATACATATAAGTTAATTTTTAACTTTTAAATAAATTTGTTTTATTTTCTGTCTGTATTTTCTTTTTCTTGTAGAAGTATTTAGAAAAAAAATATGTCCAAACATACCCTTTACTAACAAGTTTTGCAACCTATTTAACTAATAGCTTTTGAATTTTCTTCAAAACAAAATGACCTTGAGCAAAGAATAAGCTTGTGATGTTTGCAGAGTTTGAGTACACAAGTTATCTTTTTATGTTTGCATGCAGCTATTTTAAAAAATATTCACAGGTAATAATGCAAATGATGATCCAAACTATTTCTATATTACATTATATACATAACAATAATCAGAAACAATATATAGGTTAGGATCCAAATACTTTTTTATTAATATATTCTTTTTTCGCTGAGATAAAAAAACTGTGAATATCTTTCAATAATCTTGCTATTTGCAACCGAAACCTAATAAAAATTATAATTTTTTAACTATTTAAAGAGTAATTAAAAAAATTACAATGACGGATAGGCTGCATTAAAGGTTACAATAAGAAAAAAATAAATAAAGACCCGCTCTTATCGAATAAGAAATATATAATATTTACTCTTTTTATTATACAATAACAATGACATTTTTTATATATATCAAAAGAAAATAAATATGTATTAAATAAATACAATAAACCCGTCATGGTTATTTTTAGTTATTTTAGAAAAATATAAATATTTAAAAATTATACATGATTTTCGTAATTAATTAGAAATAAGCTTTGTTTTTATGATGACTCTCGTAAGGTACTAAGATAAATTCACAATACTAAAAGAATGAGGGGTGAAATTAGAAAAAGCCGGGATGCGAATAAGCCCATGTACTCTTAAATTTGGACAACCGTATGGCCCAAAAAGGCTGGGCCGGATATCCATTGGGCTTGCGAAATCTATTTTCTATGGTACATCTATTAAACAATTAAATATTTGATGATATTGCAAAACACTTCAACTAATAGTCAACTCCTAATTATTCTTTGATTTGGAAAATTTTTTTATCAGTGATTTGATGGTTAGCTTATAATGAGAATACTTGGAGCATTTGTACTTCTCTTTCAAAATGTTAGCCAAATTCACTTAATCACGGAAGGTGGGAAGCATAAACAATTAAGATTAAATCATGGGTTTCTACTAAAGACCAAACTAATCATGCTAATCCTATTTTAAACAAAAACCCTAATTTGGTTCCATTTCCCTTGACTTGACCTATTACTAAATCATGACCATCAAATTTCTAACTAATATTCATGAATCACATGGCAATTAGATCTTAGTCATAGATATATAATATTCATACAAGTATATAATATTAATCTCATTCGTTTTTACTCAATGCAACACTTTTTCGTTCACTTTGAATTCATAACATAAGATAGAAAATATATGAAATTCTTGAGCCAACAAAATTGATATTTTCCATTTTAAGACCACTGAAACAAGAAACCAAGAGAAAATGGTAGAAGATTAATACGGATAGAATAATCAAGATGAACCCACGTGATGATTAAAATTCAAAACAAGTCATGAGATTTTGGATTCTGGTCCAAGTATCCAACCATTTTCTGAGTTAGAAAAAATAAATGAATTGGCAGAAGAAGCTTCTTTTGCCTCAAAATTGGACTCTAAAACTTGACCAGGAGTTTAATATATATTACACTAACGAAGTTTGGAATTGATAACGTTTTTGGACATTCCACCAACTTAGTGAGGCTCTTTCCTTGCCTTTTCCATTTTCATTTTCTTTGACATATTGCTAATCACATCCTATTCTTTTTTCTCCTTTCTTGCTTTTTTTAATTCCCTATTCCACAATTAAATATAATATATAAATAAAGTATAAACATTATTTTATAAATCATTTGAATTAGACATAAATATATTTGTATCATGTTATTTTATAATCAATTGAATTAGACATAAACATATTTGTATTATCTGTACGTGGAATACTCAGACAATTATTCAAAATATGCAGATAATCACTTGAGTGTTTTTTATGAACTATATCCATTTGAGTGTTTTGTTTTTGAAGTAAATAGTTATTAGTTATATAAGTTCACGAGACAAACCTAGCCCCCTACCATGGGAAGATAGGCATGCCACTTGTTTTGAACAAAGATACTTGTCATGAAAAGGAACAATATATAACGTCATAAACCATGTTGAAAAAAATACAAGTGTTAAATCAACATGGGACCCTAGACCATGCATCATCCATACAAGTGTTAAATTCTGTCATCACTTTTTATGATCCTTATCGTCATAAAAACTATCACATAAAAACACTATTCTTTCTTTTCTTGCTTCATCAAACACAAGTTACTTCATAAATCTGGAAATTGGTCAAGAGTCTGAAAATTTTGCACCTCGTGCGTGGTTACGCGTGGCTACGCGTGGCTTAAATCGTGCAAAATTTGGCCTTACAAATTGACTTAAAATGCTATGATAACTAAATCAATAGTCAACTAATCTAGAAAAGTAAACTCGTACTTGATGAATGTTTAAATTGCACTGTTTATTATTTCTTTTAATGTTAGAAATTATAATTTTTAAAGATGCAGTACGTTATATTTTATTGCATGAAAGACAAGTTTTCCTTTGTATAACTTTCATGAATTTAATACTCAAATTATTGGTTTCAATTCTTCACCCAGTTTTCATTTCGTTTGAATTTAATACCAATGAGTTAAAGTCCCACAAAAAAGACAACCAAGTATCGAAATTTTATATCTAAAGGGATGAATCTTTGATTGTCAAGTAGAGAATATACTCTTGGGTATGTTTAAAATGATATTTTAAAATGAAAAAAAAAAGATAAATTTTATTTTTAAATTAAGAGAAATTATATAAAATTTATAAACTTATGCTAACTTTTTTTATTTTATTTTTTCACTATAAAAATCATCGAATTGTTTATAGAATATTTACTGTACATTAAAAAATTACTTTCTTTTATTTGTTTCCAAATTTATCCTCAAGCATATTCCTAGCACATACCTAATAAAAGTCTCACATTCAACAGTAAACGTTTAAAGTAAGTCACATATGCCAAGAGAATGAAGAAAGAAAATCAAGAAACTCATTTGTATTATTAATACACATGAATCTCTTATGGAACCTTGCAATATACGAAACAAATAGAAACCTTGTAATGAATTATATATTTATAAAAAGAAAAAAAAGGAGAGAGAGACAAGTGTTATCTACTACGGCTTTTCCTTTTATGTATATTCACAAGACAGCCAAAAAGAAAAGGTCCCAATTACATATTTTGAACTTAAAAGGGAAGAACAAAAACTGAAAGATCAACTCAACCAATGTGATTTGATCATTCTAAAATGACATTTTATTATATGAGAATGTTTTTTCCACCAAAATGACAAAACAGAAAACAAAATTAATAACATAAAAAAGTCAGTTGTAAGACTTAGGGTCTCAAAAGAAATAAATGAAAACAAAAACATACCAAATATAACTAAATAAATAGAGACAAACATGAACAAATAGGAGTGAGTTGAACGAAGCAAAACTTGTATAAATATTTAACAATTAGGGTTTACTAATGATCTTAAGTACCATGGTAAAAAAAAAAAATAGGAAACATAAAAGTAAACAATAATAATAAGAAACAGCTTGAGCTGATTTGGTGCAACATATGAAAGATTAAAAACAATGGTTGTTGTTCTGCACTATAATCTGATTCACCAACTACATCTAGCTTCACCAGAAGACATCATCAACAACTGTTCCAAATACTCTTCTCCCAAGTCTTCCAACACAACCACGTTCTCTACCCTAACACCATCACTCTCTTCATTCTCTTCCTTCTTCGTCTTCTTTGCAGCCATTTTCCGTCCCAAGGAATGTCTCCTCTTCAAGGCCACAACGGGAGAGCACCCTTCAAGCTGCGAGAGCGAGCAATCCATCTCTCTCAGCGACTCCTTCACCTTCTCCACCGGAAAGTTAAGCACCGCCGCAGAGCCTCGCATGGCAAAGGCGGCTTGGTCGTACGCCAGCGCCGCCGCCTCGGCGTTGTCGAATGTTCCAAGCCATACCCTTATGCCGTGTCGGGTAGAATCTCTTATCTCTGCGGCGAACTTCCCCCATGGCCGTCTCCGCACACCACGGAAGCTCTTGCTAGGTTTATTGCTACTACTATTGTTGTGTTGTGAATTGAGCTCTTCTTCTTTGATGATGAGTTTGCAGGAGTTTGTTCTCTCCTGATACGAGGTGATCATCCCGTAGAGAAGCATCTCTTCGGGATCGTTTTCGTTGAAAGGGAGATGGTGATGAGGGGACCCCATTGGGGATTCTGAAGAGTTTGATGAATAGAGAATGGAAGAAGAATCCATTGAAGATGATGAAGAAGGGATACCAAGTAACAGAGTTGCTCTGTTTTCGCTTATATAGGCAATGAAATTTATGAGTCAACACCTATACCTACTTCACACTTCCATAAATAAACTGTTAAATCCACTTCATTTATATATGATGTAAGAATTGGATGCATGAAAACTTTCAGGGAACATTTTTGAAGAAAAAAATATGATCTAATTACAGGTTATTAAATGTTAGATAAAATTATTGTATGAAATAAAAATTATTTCAATTATTTAATATAGTTATAATTAATGTAGGATTAGAAAGTAAAATCACTAATTAAACTGAAATCTTACAGCAACTGATCTACTGATATATAATGGAAGATATGTATGAAATTATTAATAATAAATATTGTTAAAGTGTTTGTATGAAAGAAAAAAAAAGTTTATTATTATGGAATCAATCTCAATACCCTATATATGACCAATTGGATGAAGCTGATGGTGAAGGTGGCATAGGATAAGAGTTAGTGTAGAAAAAGATTGAATGAATTGGTGTAATCTTGACTTGTCTTTCCTTTTTCTTAATAAAAGGTGATACCGTTGGCTATCCCCAAACCCTGTTTCCTATACTCTATTTTCATATTCTTCTTTTTGGAGGACAGAAAGTGATTAAAAATTACCACAGAAATTCTCATTTATAATATTCATACTTGTAATAAATTAATGAAACAAAGTGTGTTGATTGTTTTGGGGTGGAGTATTTTCTTAAGAAAAATGTTATTTAGTGTAATTTAGTTTTGTATCATCCTTTATGGAGATTGCAAGAAGAAAAATATGTACATGAGATAAAAATAACTAATGTTGAAAACAGAGAGAAAATAATATTATAAAAAGTCATATATAACGCACACATATATACTCATGAATGTATGTATGTACCACCTAAGAAGGGTATCATAATTGTTCTTGGAAAAGAAGACTAAACAATCATAATGTTGGTAAAAAAGCTCCAAATAATTTATTTTATGGTAATAGGTTGATCCTTTATTATTTTCAATGTTAAAGTTTATTCATATTGAAAAATTATAATAAAAAGGTTCAGAAAGTTATTGATGTTGATGCTTGAAATGTTAGAAAATGAAGTATACATTATAACTGTGAGAATAAAGGGAAACATATAAGTCAATGAAGATAAGAAAATATTACAATATAATTTAAAAGCCAAAATTATCATAACATTTGTTTCTTAATTTGTTAGTTTTTAAAACAAATGTAGAATGGAGATTATTTTGAACATGCAAATAAGGTTTATTCATATACCTAATAATCCTGTTTTTTTTTTTTTTGTCAGCACTTAATAATTTGTTACATTAGAAAAAAAAAAAACAAGTTTAGAAAAAGAAGGGTTGGTTTTCAAAGTTTTCATATATCTTAATTGGACTTGTAAACCAAAGATATGGACGAAAAAAAAAAATCATGATCCTGACCAATCAGAGATTTTTTTTTTTTCAAACCACTTTGATTTATAAAAGATATATTTAATAATAGTTGGAAATTAAAAAATTAAATTTATTAAAATAAATCAAATCACAAGTATTTAGTGATTGCTAATAGTTAATTAATATTAATAACAAAAATAATTATGTTAATATGATATTTTATACAAATTGTTACCTTTTATCGATAAAAATATATTTTGTAATATTTTAACTTTATTTTTAAATTAACTTTATATTTTTAAAATTTTTATTTACATATCAATTATTTAACCGTATGTTTTAACTTTTTTTTTTAAAATAAGTGATTCATATATAACAATGAATGCTGATATTTCTGGACCAACACTTCAAAATTCATGCATTATTTCTAATAATTTAAAAAATATAGTTAAAGTAGGAAAAAGGAATAAAGTCTATGAAAAAAAATAAACTTCCTATAAAGAAAATAAAAAAATTGAAAATTAATATGAAAAAAAGTTGAGCGTATCACATCCGAACAAAATAGAATACCATTTTTCATACTCTGTAGTCTAGTATTCATTTTACATATATCTTTAAATATTTTCGATCAAACACCACATTCTTTTATTATTTTTAATTAACTTAATTATAGGTAGAGTGATATAAAACAAAATAAATATCATAATATTTAAAATAAATAGTATAATATAAAATTATTAGAAAAATAAATAAAAAAGTATCGTTTATGATTATCAAGTAACAAAAGGATAAAAATATGAAACTTTTATCTCATGTAAAAAGATAATAAACTAAATTCATACATTATGGATGGAGAGAAAAAAAAAATATATATATATATATATAATAAAACTTATATTGTATAGAAAAAATAAAAAGGAAATTTAATAAATAGGTTTAAGATAAAAATAAATATAAAAAATTAGAAGCTAATGTTAAAAAGACTATTTACAATAGCGTCTCATCTCAACCTTCATGCTATGATTTAAATCAAACATATTCCTTCTTTTGAACAAACACCACCTAGATCAAATTCTAAACAATATGTTTCATAAACAATTGGAATAAATCCTAACGAGGAAGAAGATATAATACGTGTAGGCTACTTAGTGATAATAATGATTTGTACATGTATTTCAAAAGCAAATATATTTACATTTTTCTAATTAATTTTCAAGTAAATATATTTTGGTAAAATTATATTTTGTCTTTTGGTGGAGGCTACAATGAAATGCAGTATCCGAAATTTCGGAGTGAAGTCACCAAATGATTTCTTTTTCAAGAAAGATGCCACTTCTCTACTTGCATTAATTATAAAATTAATTATATTCCCTACCAACCACATAAAAATTGTATCAAGTTGGTCTCTTTGTTTTTTAAATGGAGTGTAATATTTCTATCTGTTCTAATTCTATGTTTGACAATAATTTGTTTTGGTCGTTTTATTTTTTAAAATAAAAAAACATAGGACTAAAAAAGGTCCAATTTAATTTAAATTATATTTTTTTATCCAATCTAACATGTTTTTTTTTCTTTTTTTTTATTTTTCGACTTAAATAGTCGAGTCAAATTTATTTCGACCGCACTAAATGACACCTCTTTTGTAAACAAAATATCTTTTTGTGTAAATAGTTGTTTAAAATTAATAGTGGTTCAAAGTTTTTTGCACCCAAATAAAAAAAACATTTAAGTTTTTAAATGTAAATTTAAACGAGTTATCTATTTATCTTAAAATTTATGAAATGACTAATAAAGAAACAACTTCTATAAAAAAATTATTTTTTAATCAATTTTGTAAAACGCTTAAGGATAACAACAGCATGGATTGGAGTCGACGGATTAGAGTAGTATTTTCAACCTATTAGTCTACTTTGGCTTGCTAACCTTTTTAATTAAAAATTAAAATAAAAATAGTTTAAAAAAAATATTATTTATATTATATTATTTAAATGGTTTAATTATATAATAATATTATAATTTGTTCTTGATTTTTACCAGAAAGGAGTGCTATTCTCCAAAATGGAAAGAGTAATGATTTTGTTGATTAAGCTTAATCCTGTTGATAAAGATAGAAAAAAGATTCCTCAACAGAATATTATTTAATACTTAAAATAAATAAATTATGAAAATATAAGTATTAAAGTGAAGAGTGAGAAGATGTTTTTGGCACTATCCTAAAATATCAAAAAATAATTAAAATAAATAAAAAATATAGTTTGTTAAAACTTATAAATAAAGTTCTAATCATTAGTTACAATGAAAAAAATTAACATATAAAATTAAGAATTATTCTAATTAATTTTATTATAAACATTAGTTAATTAGTTAAAAATTTTAAAAACATTTATATTGATTAATTATCCTTTTTAAATATATAACAAAGTTTAGAAAACAAAGTTAAAAGGAAAATAGGGGTTTAGCCAAACTAAGCCTTTAACAGAATGATTTGCCACAAAAAGAGAGTTCATTCCATCTTATTTTTGACTGAGATAAGTGAGTCAAACCAAAATGTATCAAAACTAAGCCATTTTCATACCTTGAAAAGTCTTAAACCAAAGAACAAAAGCGTCAAAAGGTCAAAATCATCATTTAACTTACTAATCCACGTCGTCAATCTCATTGCATTCTATTAATACCAAAAAAATGGAAAAGCAAATTAGATGATTTGGATCCATCATCTACATTTCTACTATTATTCATCTTTTATGAGGCCACGATGTCTCAAGTTTCATATTATAAAATTTATTCGTATATTATAACTTAAATATATAGTTTAAAGGGAAGCAAAATAGAGATGCAGAAAGAAAAATAAGATGTAAAACTCCATTATTTACTTTATATATGCTCTTGTGTTGATAAGGAAGATGTTTTTTCCTTTATTGTATCTTCCAGAAAATTTTACTTGTTGTTCTTTTTTATTATTTTGTCGTAATTAGTATAGAGGACTTACAAAAAATTGTTTGATGTTGAAGTAAGTATTTAATATATAAAAAAATATTAAATGTCAATTCAAACATTTCATCTAAGTATATAAAAACGAGAAAAATATTATATATTCATGATAAAATTAGAATGTCACAACTTTTTAAATTAATTATTACAGTATGATTTAAACTATCTAATTAACATTACTTATTGGTAATTTTATTGATCGTTTTAATTTTTTAATATCATTTTGGTCTTTGCATGATTTTGATTGAGTAAATTTCAGTTATGTATAATACAATATTATTATTTTTTAAATAATTCAAAAATATATAGAGATAAAAAGTATATTGAAGAAGGGTACTTGTATAAATTTCTAAACTTAAAGTCTAGGTACAATATGATATTTTTTTAATACAATATATTAAATTTTATTATTTTTAAATAATATTCATATATTTATTATATATTTTAAATATATTTATCTACGTAAGATTTAATAAAAATATTTTATTATAATTGTAAAAATTAAATTAAATTAAATTTTTCAATCAGTTTATTGAGAAATTTCATCTTATGAAATCCTTTATTATGCTCAAGTGCACTACACTATGATTATATATTTGAAAACAAAACAAACACCATATAAAAATAAAAATAAGCTACAAAATTTTAAAATAATATATTTTTATAAATTAATTTTTTATCTCAATCATATTATAGTAAATTAATTTTTTATAATTCATCTCATATATATATAAAGAGTGATGAGTCAAAGTCAAAGATTTACATTTGTAATAAGAAATTTATATATATATATATATATATTTATAATTACTTTGCTAAGTGACATATTCTTAATCTCATTTTATTCATTTATTAATCTTATAAGTATCTTTAATCAGTTTAATTTTATCTTAATTATTTGTTTGTTTATTTTATAACTATTCTTACTTCTTTGTTTAGGGTCTCTAACTTTCTTTTTATTTGTTATTTTTATAATTGTAGGTGCATGTAAATTATTTTTCCTCAATGATTTTTATAACCTCAGTCTACTTATTTATTTTGTTTCTTTATAACTATATTTGTCCATGTCTCTAAATTTATTAAATTTTATTTAAAAGTTATCAGTATTTGGTGTGTGATTCCCAATTTACCTTCTTTAATCATTTATTATTATATATATGTATAATAGTTATTTCTTAATTTTAATATTCATTATTTTTCTTGATTGATAAATAAATATTTTCTTATTTTCGTAGTTTTTCTTACTTTTTATACTTTCATAAAAATAATAATAATAATTATTAAATACAAAATTTTCCTAATAATTATTTAAAATAAATATTCAAGATTCAATGAAAATGTATTTAGAGGTTTGATATTGGAAATTGAAATTAGTAAATATTACTCAAAATGAAATAATATTGTATTGTTTTGTTATATATCAACTAGCCACTGTAAAACTAATTCAAAAATTTCTAATACAAAATGAAATAAGATATGTTGATATAAATATATATATATATATATATATATAATGAAATTTATTTAACATGATATTTATTTTTTTACTTTTATCTCTTATACATAATGAAAATGAATATATTAATTTAAATAAATGAAACCAAACATTCCAAATTCATTTTCAATAGTTTTTTCATACATAAGTTAAAATACCAACTCAAAAGTCCGATAAACTGTGATCACTTTTTATTTATTATCTACCATTCACTGTCAACCCTTAACTCAAAATGTTTTTGTCAACAATATAAATGTATTAATAATATAAAAAAAAATTATAAATAAATCAAACTCTTTATTTTCCTTAAAAAAATATGCATGTGTACATGAATATATATATATATATATATATATATATATATATTAATTTTTTATGAAATAAAAAATAATTATGCACAACAAAAAATAATATAAAATATATATTAAATTAGCAATCAGATTATATTAAAAAAACTGTTGTAGTCGCAACTAGTGAAAAAAATTCTCTCTCAACCATTTTCTTTGGTTGTATAAGTGTTTATTCATTTTAATACACTCTCTTTTAGCTCCATCTGTAAGTTTAGTTTCAACACTTTTTGTTAAGAAGTTATAAATAATTAAAAAACATTTCAAAATTCAAATTGTTTGTTATATGTAAATTTTTAAAAAATTATAAATTCAAAGATATTTACTATAAAATTACAATTATTTTATATATTAGAAACATTTATTTCTGTCAAAATGTTATTAGTAAAAAAAAAAACATGTTTTCTGCAACACATAAAACTAAACTATTAGTTTAAAGGGTTAAACTTCAATAGTTAACATTAACATAAGTTTATTCTTCATTAAACGTAAATATATATATATAAAAAACATGGCATATTTATTTTCCACTCATATAGCAGTGTACTTTATTAGTTACAATAATTGATAAATACGTAAGTAAACAACCAAAGAAAATTAAAACATGTTTATATCAACAAATCTTTCCAGAAAAAGAAAATTACGTTAATTAGGTCAAATTTAGGTCCTTTCACTATCACGCATGCTGTTTTCTTTGCAATTAATTGTTTGGTCGATTTAAAAGTTAGAAACAAAGTGTGTAGTGTTGAGATTGTGGTGGACAAAAATGGTTTAGGAAGCTCAAACGTAATGTCATGGTGCTAGGCCAGTGAAGGTCTTTTTAATGGAAAGGAATATAAATTAAAAGGGTTAACAAATATTTTAAGAAAAAAAAAATTAAAACCTATAACTTATAGTTTCAAACGCACCTTATTGCGTATTAAAAACATTAAAGTTACGTTTATTTACTAAATACCATTAATTAATAAAACCACATAAAATTTTCATTTAGTAAAATAAAAATTAAAAGTTAATTAAAATAGTTAAGTTGTTAAACATATTGTTAGCTTAATTGGCCATTAATAAAAACCTTGAAATAAAAAATGTCCCAACAATATCCTTATCCTTTAAACTGTTGATGATATTGTAAAGTAATTAACATAACATATTGTAAAGTGATTAACATAAGATTAAATTTTATAATCTTATATATAATATTATTATTGAGAATCTTCTAAGTCTTATATTAAGTAAAAAAAATTAAATAATATATAAAAAAATTCATAAAATTAATGTCTTGAAAATTTTGAGTTAGAGATATTATAATTTTTTATATGAATATGATATTTTTTTAACAAGTGATATGAGAATCTAACTCAAATCTTATAATTTAATCCGTTTAAACTTCTCTAACAAGTATATATTGTTTTTGAACATTTAGTAAAGTAAAAAACCAGAAAAAAAATATAATACTGATTTTCTTAATACATAATTGAATGGTTCTATGTTTTTTTAAATTTTGTACTTTATTTTATTTTGGCTAAATTTGGATGTTGCATCATAAGATGCAATGCTACTTTAAGAAATTTAGAAAAGATTATATGAAAATGTTAAAATTTTGTGGTTCAATGAACACTGGCAGAAAAGTGCAGTGTCATGATTATACGAAATTATGTAAAGAATTGTAAGTGTAGAAATCAATTTGAAATTGTATAAACATTGCATCAACCCAGAATTACATTGGAGGGGACCTCATCACAAATTTCTACGATATTCTGAGATGTTATCTCTGCTTGACTTGTTCAGTTTAAGTTCACTTCAAGTTGAAAATAATGATAGCTACCTTGCTACTACACTCCTAATCCTAACCCTAGTTGTGTACCAACTTCCATAATTTCGGAGCCATTATCGTCTAATTCACGCTTGACTTTACTTAATTCTATGTCTAATATTCTACAACATGAGTTGACAGAAAGAATTAGGATAGAAATGACAAATGAGATTTTGGCATAAAATGATTCTTAAATTGTAATTTTAATAACAAAATATTCCAAAATTTAATAAATGGTCATAATATTTTTTATATATTTAACGATTAAAATAAATATTTTAATGTTTCACATATTTAAGGATTAAATTAACAATTAACGTTAAAAAAAATTTAGATACTCTTATATGTTTGTTTTACAGAAACTTCTCTTACTTGCTTTGTTCATTCAATCATAAAATGACAAATTGCACTCAATACTTACCCAGTTTGTAAAAGTACTCACGCATGAGTGTGTAAAGACCAATAGTTTCTTTTTCCTTCTTTTTGTTTCTTTCATGGAAAGAAACACTTCCTCTGTCTAACTTTCTTCTTCTATCATTTATCTAAGTTTCTTACTTTTAATTTTCCATCTTTTTCGAAATAAGATTCTATCACTTTAATTCAAAGTAAGTGTTTTTTGTATTAAAAAAAATCAATTTATATTTATATGGTTGGATATGAGCATTTTAAATTCGTCGAACTGTCTACAATAATAAAAAAAAATAGTTTCTAGGATGGTTTTAAAAAAATTGTGTAAAATGCATAATTTGCTTCAATATTTCAATATTAAAATATTATGTTCATTAACAGATAATTATAAATAAATTATAATTGCATAAAATTTTAAAATAACTTAACAAATAAAACAAAAGTATCTTAATATATATATTCATACATATTTATTCTCATCCTACACGTCATTTTTTATAAAAAGTTAAGTATTCATCTTTATGTCAATTCTAATATTTTCTATCAACATACTAATGAGTTCAACCAATATCTATAGACATAGATTTATTTCATATCTCTATCCAATACCCAGGATTAAGTTGATCTAAGATTGTGTTTGCTTATACTAATATTAAAATTAAATAACCTTGTTTAAAAGATTATTAAATACATGCGAAATTGTTTATGGAAGTATCTTTGTTTGTAAAAGCATCTGTTGCTTAAAATGTTTATATTAGATAGAAACTAACAGAGAAAATATTTGAAGTATTGATATATAGATTAAATATAGGATCCAATAAATTAAATTAAGCACTACTCACATTAATAATCTTAATATTGGAGTAAAATTTTGAATATGATACTTTAATCTATGTGAAAATTAAAGACCTACAAAATTAAGATAATCAATTAATTTAATCAAACACATTCTTATGATAATTGAAACATCAATACAAGATAATCAAATAGACAATTAAAACAATTTAAATGAGATTTTCTCTAATGTTTTTGTCTCTCCTTATGTGAATTTTGGATCTTCTTAAGTTTAGTAATGAATGGTTAATGTGAAAGGTTTCATTAAAGATCATGTGAAGCCAAAATGAAAATGACCCTTGATCCAATGGAATAGTCTAAGAAATTATTGTTTGTTTTATAATAAGTGTGGGATGAATAATGATTATACATAGAACATAGCATACATAACTTTCAATCACAATTGGAATGGGTTCATTGAATGACCAAAGATGCAACTCCCCTTAACTCATTTTCCTAAATTCACCAAATTTAAGATTTTGGCTAAGCTTTTAATAGTCTTTCAAATGTTATTTGCAGGATCTTTCAATATCAAACTTTAACCCAAATCCATCAATAAGCATCTTTGAAATTCAATACTTTTCCCATCTGCATGCAGCTTCTGAGAAATCTCACATTTTGTCATTACTGTTCCACAATATTTTATTGCTTTCTATAATTAACAATTAATAACAAAATCTAGTGATAGTAAATTTACTATTGGTTCATTTATAATTCTTTTAAAGACTCATCAATAAAGTTTGCTTATAAAATTCTTAAAATGCTATATGGTATACCAACTTCTTATATTTATCTGTTCACACTTAATATGGATTTTCCTTGATAAAGTATTTTAATATTTTCGGTGTTAAATGTCATAAGTTCTTATTATATAAGTTTGCATCATATATATATATATATATATATATAACAAATAATATTAAATATTGAAAATCAGTACTACTTGTCTGTTTTATTTTATTTTTTTACAAACAAATATTTAAATATCATCTCAAAAGGATAAATTACATTCTCTTAAGTCTTTTAACTATTGAATGGAGATTAATTTTATTATATTTTAAGAAAACGAAATTTACACTTCTTAAATTTACATTTACATTAAAATAAATATAAATATAATAATAAGTTAAGAAAATTATCCATATATTTCATTATTAATTATTTTATATTTATAAAAATACTTCATACTTTTTTATTTTTTATTAATATTTTTATCTAAAAATTTTGGGAACTTATTTCTTTTTTTTAAAAATATAAATACTTCACTTTTACACAATCAAAAAATAAATATTATTCAAATAATAAATATGTACTGTAAAAAAAATAAAGGTTATAAAAAATAAACAAAGGTACTTTTAATTGCAGTAAATAAATTCATTATAAATTTTTATAAAGTTTTTTTTTCATGCTCTATTTACACATTTTGTGATGATCTATCAATATCCCTACAAAAATTCACTGATATAGAGTGGGTTAAAAACCCATGCAAGTATCAAAAACTCACACATATGTGTCGGCATAGTGTAGATAAGGGACTATGTTAGAATTCTCGAAGCAAAACTATCTTATGTGAGTGTAGCTCACACAACCGAATGTATATAATTATAATAAAATAAAAAATATATTTTTTAAAAAATTATAAAAAATCTTATTATTAACAAAACCCTTAACCATTATATCAGAAGAGCTTTTCTGTCATGTTATGATTATTATTATACTTATTAATTCAATTATAATTATTATAATATCGTGGTGTATGGGTCTAGCCCCATTTTGGTTTTTTTTTTATTTTTATTTTATTTTACGTTTTATTATTGTGTATGTTGTTTTATTTTTTTTTTCATTATGCATGGGTAGAGCCCACGTTACTTGTAATTCATTAATTAATTCAAAATAATATTGTGGTGCATAGGTCTAACTCCCCGCTTGATTTTATTTTTTTATTTTATTGAATTTTCTTTTGGTAGGCTAGATCCACGCTGCTTGTAATTAATTAATTGCAAATAATATCGTGTTGTGTGGGTCTGGCCCACGCTTGGTTTTATTTTTGTTTAAATTTTCTTTTACGTTTTATTATTGCGCGTGCGGTTTTATTTATTTATTTATTTTCATTATGTGTGGGTAGAGCCCATGCATAATTAATTCACAACAATATTGTGGTACGTGGATTTGGCCCCCACTTGGTTTTATTTTTTATTTTAATTTTTTTTGCATTTTGCGTAGGTTTAGCCCATGCTACTTGCAATTAATTAATTGCAAATAATATTTTGGTGCATGGGCCACACCCACGTTTTGTTTTATTTTTGATTTTTTAATTTCTTATCTACGCTAAGTAACATTTTTAGTATATAATAAAAAATAATAATTTTTCATTTAAAAAACTTCAATTTTATATTTTAAAACTTCTATTTAATCTTAATATTTTTTATTCAAATTTTAGTCAACATATTACTTATTAAATAAAATTAACTTCCACTTTATTGGTACTTATTTCAAAACTGAAAAAACGATATAAGTATTATTTCAATTTTTCTAAAAAAAATCCAGTTTCTCACTATTCGAATAAAAGTTGTGACAAATAAACACGTAGAGCCAAACAAGCAAACACATCTACCCCCGCAATCACATAAATTTGTAAGGAAATATTTATTATTATTATTATTATTATTATTATTATTATTATTTTATATTCATATATATAAGATCATATTTAAATTTTATGAAACAATTTTTAAAAAAATCATTAAAAAATTACCCACACACCTATTATTAAACTGTCATTAAAATGTATGAACAATAAAATTAAAATATTTAAAATGAATTCCAAAGATATTTTTAAAAATTTAAATATTTGACAAAGGTCTTAAAATTTAAATATTATATGTTCCAATCTAAAGAGCTTTGAGATGACATTGCTAGAGTCAACCACTACGTTTGAGGTATTGTTCGCTGGTATTGTTTGCTTTAGAGCTTGGTTGTTCCACCACCATTTTATCCTTAAAAAGTGTCTTAAAGAATTAAGAGAGAAAGGTGTATTTAAATTGACTTTGACCTCAACTCGTAAGCAATGTGAGATTATTGGATGTAATATATATATGGTTATCAAAATATTATATATGGTTAAAAGAAATACTATTCAGATTTATAAATTAATATAAGTATATAAAAACAGGAAATTACTGTAAATATTGACTCTATTATAAATAAACAAATAAGAAGGCTCAAACAAATAGAAGTTAGAGGTGCTAAGTATAGAAAAATCTGTTTGGGCTCTTCGCTTAAAACCAAAAAGGTTTAAACAGAAGGTGAGCTTAGTGTTGTAAGTGTGTCAATAGGAATGAGATTTTTATTTTGATTTTTTTGACTAAATTCAAAATAACTTTTAGGATGGTAAATTATGAATATGACGTGGCAATTAGACAAGTCTTCTTTATAAACTCCCCAGAAGCTATTCCTTTGAGTTATTTTAGAAAATTTATGAAATTTTCAAAACATTTTATGGATTAGTCATGAATATTTTTATAAACTTTTACAAATAATTATAAAAATTACATATAAATTCTTCCAAAGTTAGAGTATTGTTTTATAACTTTGTTATCAATAACAGATTCACTGACTTTTGTTGGTAATTAATATTCGTTGAGAATTGTGACTAACTTTCAAACCATAATTTTCATTCACATATTCAAAATTAAAGTATATACACTATTTAAAGTGGCTTAATCTTTTTTCTTCTTAACGTTTATTTCATTTTTACTTCATTTTAAATTTTTAATTTAAATTTTTAAATGAATTACACATATCTTTTTAAGTCTGACTTGCTATATTCTTCTTCTTATTGGTCGTTATATGGTCATATAAACTAAAGAGAAATTCTATTTTCTCATGGAAAATAAATAATGATGTATGCATAATGTGAAGGAAAATTGAAGGAAGATACCTTTAATCTCCTCTTGCATGGGAGACAAGGGTGCAGGTCCCTTTTTCTGTACATTTTCCAAATGACTAATTGTAACGATTTTATGGTGGTTTGATTCTAAGGTAAAGTTATGGAGGTTGATGTGATTGTAAAATAAAGATTTTGACAGTTGTCGTATTTGAAGAAAAGTGTGTGATATGTTGTACTTAGGTATGTTATTTTTCGGTAATGTTTTTTTCTTTGGCATGCAATTGGTTAAATAAAAAAGAGAAATAAAGAAAAATAAAACAAATGAGATTTGATAAATGGTGTAATGAAAAAAACAAGAGAAAAATATATAAAAAGTTTTACTTTGGTTTTCACCTTCGAAAGGATGATATTTTTGTTCGTGGCGTGGAAAATTGTTAGCATAAATCGTCGTTTTAGAATACGTCATTAGTGTTTGTAGTACATTTTAAATTTTTGACACTTAAAAATCTTAACTTTTAAGAAAATATTAGTTATCAATCTAAAAGTAAAGTTAGTGGAAAACTAGTAATTTCGATACAAATTTTAAAAAGGTTAAAACTGAACAAAAATTGCCACACTACCAAAAATGTTTTTTATTTTATAAATACTAAAATAAATAATTTAAAATTTTAAAGGAATAAAGTACAAATATATTATGGGAAAAATAGAAGCATTTTATAAGAAATAAAGATGTATTTAAGTAAAAAGACAGACACGTTTATGAGTAAGAGCGTCAACAGTTTTTTTATTTTTCACCAAAAGTCCATTTTCGTTTCTTCTTTTCTCGTGTTGTATTTTTTATTGGTTAAATTTAGTCACTTGTCATCCACTGACCTTCTGATTTCTTTATAATATCTTCTGATCCTTTGGTTCCTTAATCACTTTTGAAACATTTTAGGATTTTTAAGAAATTATAAACATACCAACATTTTAGTATATTAATCGCTATTTTACATCCTACATCTATTTACAAGTCATGAGAGAAGTTCACTCTTCCCTTATCTCTAGGTTGCAAATATTTTTTATTGTTTTTAAATTTATTACCATTACTTTTTTATTTATTTTTAATTTATAAATATTATTATTTTAATTTAATTTCTATTAAATTTTAATAATTTTTATTATTTTTAATTATATATATATTAAATAACAAATTTACCATACAATAATAATATTAATGATCTTTGACATATGAGAATTATGAGACTAATACAAGGGAAATCCCCCTACAAGCCAGAGTTATGTTTAAGTGGTCCAAAGCAGGAAACATCTTCCTGATTGACTCTGATTAGATTTGATTCTAGATAAGAGTGTATTATGAAGGTCTTTTTTAGTATGATGTAGTCTCTGTACTCCAATATTATGTTACATGTGAACATTTTATATATGATGGTATCACGTGAGCAGAGATAAAAATATTAGTATATTTAATTAAATTAACTGAATTTATAATTAAGAATGTGCAACTTTTTGTGATTTTTGCGCGTGTTTAAATCACCTTAGTCTTCTTATATGCGTTTTTTTTTAACATGTATGAGATAATTATCCATTATTTGTGTTAATTTTGTGTTGCTTTTTTACAGGTAAATTAGTTTCATAAAATAAAAATAAAAAATATTGATAGAGACGAAACTTAGTTTTTTATCTTTATTATATAAGATATTTTGATTAAGTGTGATATCGAGACAAATTTATTTATTTTAATTTTGTAATGTTTTACAATTTTATTGTGAGTTTTTGTTATAAATAACTTGTCAAATTCATTTTAGTGTATAGAAGCATTTTAATTTTAAACCTTTATTCCTTTCTTATATGAATTTTATGTAAAGAAATAATATAATATAATATATGTATAAATTATTTTACCTTTTATTTTTTATATTTATTAGTTATTCATAAAGTTACCCATCATATAGAATTTACTAAAAGGAAAAAAAAAACATATTTAATTAAAACTAAATTAAACCACCGACAACAACACCATTCAACAGAATTACCAAACGGGACTTATCCACAATATCAACAAACATTACAAAATAGATACAACACTGAAACAACACTGTCCCAAACGCAGAAAATGACTAACACAATAACCTGTTCATCTTAATGAGCATCTTTGTTCAAATATACACTACAGCTATAGCAGTATTGTGAAAATTGAGAGCAATATATATATATTGAGTCCAACAAAGCATACTCCAAAATGTGAAGTGAAACTTGGCCAATGAAGTGTTTCTTCTTTCAATGATTAAAAGGAAAGGAGATTTTACTCAACCTTGCTTAGTCTTCTTCTCTTCAAACTCAAGAAGCTCCTCCAACACCTTTTCATCCAAATACTCAAACTCAAAAACTTGCCTTTCTTGTCCACCATTTGAATGAGTAATGGTGGAGGGTGATGATGATGATGAGGGTGCATGAGAATCATACTCATTAGGAAAGTTCAAAATTGCAACACGACCCCTCATGTTAAAGGCTGCATGATCATATGCCCTAGCTGCCTCTTCAGCTGTCTCAAAGGTTCCCAACCACAACCTTGACCCTTGCTTAGAAGGGTCTCTGATCTCCGCCGCATACTTCCCCCACGGCCGCCGTCGGACTCCCCGGTACCGGACAGTTTCCAGAATCCTTGTCTCCTTCAACTTGTTATCATCTTTTTCCATGGAATATGCTTGCCTTTTTTAATGTTCTTTGTGTTTGTGATACACCCTTTATACATCTCTTGCCATATGCTCGTGACCCTTAGTCTCTTAATAGTGAAAAATGTGAAAAATGTGAGTCGTTTATTTAATAATAATACTGAAACGTACTTTTCTTTGTTAATCTCTTATGTGTACCCCACCTTTAGATTGTATTCTACAGAAAATATTTTAGAGATTTAGTTATAGTTAAGACTTATCCACCTTCAAAAGTGTGTTAATTAAGTGGAAACGAATTAGGGAAAGTATAATTTGACACTCCCAAAAACATTACACCCACTTAACACTATTTTAATAATATAATAATATATGCTACTATTTTAAGTTAAAAAATAAAAGAAATTTAATTAAGATATCAATATTATAGGTTATATAATGAATGTATTTTACTTTGGGTGTCAAACTATTACCCGTCAAAAGAAAAAAAAAAATTACTTTGTCTAGGAATCAGAGTGTCGGTTGATAAGTTATTCTTAAGATATATTGTTGCTCTAATATATATTCTAACCTATAATATTGAATTTTATATCAGATAGCGTATTTTAATACAATATTTTATAAGATCCACATCCTGATCTTATAACTTAATTAAGATTTGTGCATTAAAAATGGTTAAATAATAAATTGAATCACCTATTCATAAGTTATGTAAATAATATTAGTTTCAAATAACACAGTTTCTTACTGTACGTATACGTGTGAATTTGATATATTTAAAATATAATTCAGAATATTTTATAAGCAAATTATCATTAAAAGATTAGTTAATAGTTACTCAAAAATAAGATCTAACAATTAGACTACATTTTTTTATTATTTTTTATTAAGAAATTGGTAATTGTTTTTATTTATTTATACTATTTTTATCTTTATTTTAAAGTAATTTTTTTCATTTTTACTATTATCATCTCCTCCTCTTTATCTTCATCATCATCATCATTATTATTATTATTATTATTATTATTATTATTATTATTATTATTATTATTATTATTATTATTATTATTGAACTCGTCTAATAAGTTGGTCCCTAATAACACCTTATATATCAAACTGCTATAAGCAATTGTAATTTCAATCTTTAACGTGTTGTTTATTTTCAATTGGGTTAATAAAGGCCGTGTTAACATATTATACATATCTGTAAAAAAACGGGTCTCTAAATTTTTCAAGTTACAAATGTTGAAATAGATTGGACTATCTCACATTTTATCATTAATCAGAACAATTAATGTGAACATGGGAAACAATTAATGTGAACATGGAAACATATTTGTCAACATATTTTCCTTTGTGCTCATAAAAAGATTTAGAATAATTAGGTTGTGAGAACTTAGCAAAATTAAGATTAACCAGTGATTTTACTTTTTAATAAGGTTTACATAAGTATGAATTCAAAACTCATATTACTGCAAAACACAAGTTTGTCTCTTAGGATTTGTTAAAATACAAGTTTATTTTTTAGAATTTGTCTGGATTAGAGAGTGGACTTGAGACGAAATTGTGTGAAAAGTTTGATTATTTGAATTAAGAAAAAGATAACAAGATTTAAGTAGAAAGTTTATGAAAGTTTGTGAATGATGTAATGTATGTAATTAAAAAAATAATTATTTAGTAAATAAAATTATAGTTTAAATTAATTTAAAATTAAATATAATTAATTTGTTAAACAAAATTAGTGAATTATTATTTTTTAATTAATATAATTATAATATTATCAATTATTTTAAAATAAAAGTAAAAATAAACGTCAAATTATTATTTTTTAT
>Ga0099825_1001255_pt1 | contig 31813 bp, 11 predicted proteins | sample SiratroredBW_FD_76838 | JGI IMG/M metagenome (GOLD analysis project Ga0099825, IMG submission 76838) | Root nodule microbial communities of legume samples collected from California, USA - Siratro red BW | ecosystem: Host-associated > Plants > Roots > Nodule | place: USA: California | collected...
CACGTCGGTTACAAAGCCCAGAACCGACGTGGTGTGTGCCCTAATTTCAGTCAATTTGCCCCAATTTTTTCACTGTGAATCCCACGTCGGTTTTGTTGAGCAACTGACGTAGTGAGTATAAATTCCACGTCGGTTGGGAGATCCCAACCGACGTGAGATTTAAGTACGTATTTAAAAATTCATAATTTGGATTTTTTCTTTTTTTTAAATACATCAAGGACGGTTGATTTCTTGAACTGACGTGGTTATGTTAATTTATTTACAAAAATGCCACCGCATTTTTGTCCACGTCGTTTGCTAATTTAACCGTCTTAATAGAAAGACGTTAAAGCCTAATTTTCTACTAGTGATTTGTTTTGCTCACCTTTAGTGCTTTATTTTTTCCCCTTTTATGAAATTGATGAGAAGTTGAATTAGTAGATTGGTACATAGCAATCCAATACTTGTGAGAACGATGTTCTATCCTATTCTTTCTTTGTTACTTTTTGCGATTTGGTGTACTTCCCAAATTTATCAACACTAGGATCTTTCTCTTGAAGAGGGTCATGGTAGGTTTCTTGGACCACCACTTTGAATTTGTAATGTTCAATCATTAACTACACCAATCCTCTCTCCACATGTTCCGGATTCCAAACCAAAGATGTTACAATTAATTTCCACTTTGGTGAACTCTATCTTTCTGTCTACCTCCATCAACTAGGGAAGCCTTCAAATGTGATTTCTCATTATCATTCATACCAAAAGGTTACATTAAAGGACTAGATCAGTAGACTAGAGTAGGACAAAAAACAAAACAAAACAAACTAAACTTGCTACTGCAGATTGCAGCCAAATCACTGCCTCATATGCCAAACTAAAATTCATCCACAGTAAAACCTAATTAATTTTGCTACCAATATATAACCTATATATATAGCTCTAGCTATATGTAACGTGACAGATTTTTGTCAAATCAATTGCCTGCAATCTTTGAGAATGTGGTTAAGCTTTAAATTAAGTCCACCCATAAGAAATCATAACCATTTTAGCCCACAATATTATGAACATCATCCATGGTCTTAAATTTTCTCATCATATGATTCTTGATTCTGATTGCATGCTTGTGTAATAAAGGTAGGTAGGCAGAGATACTTTTCAACAGATGAAATAGAAGGAACAATTTCTCATCCTAGCCTCTATATTTTCATGTAATAGTACTGTGTGTAGCATAGCAATGAGAACATATCTACAAGCTAGCTAGAATAATGCATACTCCTAGATAGTATTGACAGCAAACACTACTCATTGAATACTTTGTTATTAATGCATCATTAACTCATGTGAAACATAACACAAGTATCTTGGGTAAGGTTTCATTCAAGTTTTGTTAATGATAAGTTTTGATCATATATGAAAAAATAGAAGTTCTTCAAACAAGAATGTGAATAACAGCTTTACAATATTGCACTTCATCTGATGCAATGATTGTGGATTCAAAAAAAACAGATGAGCCTTAGCTGTTCCATTTTAGCATGACACGGCTACTTGAGAGAGACATGAGAGAAAAAATGGGGTTCCTCCAATTTCCCTGCCTCCGTTTGGAAGAGGAGAGTAGCTAGATCCATACAAGTTAGTGGAATTGAAGTGAAGTTACATTGACCCCATATCCTTGGAATGTCAATGGATACCACACGAGTGGACTCTTGTATACCCCAAGAATAAGATCAGATGCAGACACATGCAACACACTCATATTGTTATGCACAATTTCTGGAATCATCATTTGCATTGATATGTATGTCACTTGGATTCATGACCCGGAGGTAGGAGATAAAATGGGATCCACCTTACATAGTGGTGAACCTTTGAATCTGTACTTTAAAAAAAAGTGTCATCTTTTCTCAGACTCTGTTCCAACCTCAGAGTGTGTCATTCCTTTTTCCTGTTATTCTTAGTAATTGAACCATGTGACCATATCCAAAGCACATGCATAGCATTCTCCTATAAATATCTTAAGAGGGAGAATATTTTGTCATAGACAAGGCCTAAAACAATTTATAGACAGATTTTGAAAACACCAATATATGTCAAATTAACTTTTATATCACTGATGATAACAATGGATAGAATATGATTTTTTTTATTAACTATTGAATTATTTCAAATCTTTATCATTTTCAATAAATTTTGTAAAATTAAACATTGGTTATTTGATAATCAAATGGTTTCAAAAGCATACAAACAAAAGCTTTAACATGTTTCCTTAATATAAATGATTTTGAAATTATAATATATAGTTTTCAATATCCATACACACTGCAAGTAGAATAATGCACATGGGCACTTTGTATCCTCAGTGTATTTTTGGGTGACGCATGTAGATTTTGGGCCTTTCAACAACCTTCTGCTGTCAAAAGAAAAATGAGGCCTTTTCTTTTTCGATCCCCATAATTTCTAATTGCATTTTAGAATTTTTAGAACATATTTTTTGACAAGATTTCTAAAACAAACTTTTTAGAATATATAAAATACATTTTAGAAGGAGCTTTATGAAACGAGGTTTCAGAACAAACTTTTTAAAACGTATGAAATATTTTTTAAAATGAATTTTTTAAAACAAGCTTCTTAGAACAAATTTTTCAGAATATATAAGACACGTCATGAAATAGAATTTCTGAAATAAGTTTTTCAAAACATATATAATACTTTAAAAACAAGCTTTTCTCTTTCTTCTTGTTCTTATCAAAGAGTGAAGTGGTAATGGAGTACAGAGTTGTAGTTGGAGGTGGAACAGGGGTGACAATGGCGGTGTGGTGTACTGAGAGAGGGTATTTAGTATTATTATCTCTTAGTATGGGGTGAATTTAGTAACTCAGAGGATGCAAGAAGCAAAAGTCGAAAAATGATAGACCTAGGCACTGCTTTTAATTTAGTTTAAGTACAAAAAGACAAACTTTATTTTTCATGTTTTTTTATTTATACACCCTTCTTCCACTTCCTAATCTATTTTTAATATTTAAGCCCTATGGGATCAGTTGATATTGTATTTATTAATTTTTTTTGGATATTGAACCGTTTGTATTAACTCACAATTTCAATAATGATATTTGGGAAAAATCGTTACAAATCTCAGAAGTGTTTTCCAATACTTTTTGAATGTTTGTATTCTTTAAAATTTAATTTCTGGAATATAAAATGTTTAAGTATATTTTGAATTTGGTTAAAGAAATGTGTCAAGTACGTTTGAAAAAAATATATTTTATATATAAAAATTGCGGTAGAAACATACAAATTTTTCGCACTATACAAATATTAATGAAATGTTGAAAATACTCTTCAGTCTTGATAATGATAGAGTAGAGTCTTTCTTCCACGTTTATTATTGCATTCTATTTAACGTTCCTGCCTTTTTATTAGCCACATTATTTTTATCTTCAGTTGTTTATCTTTCTAAAACGTAGATTTCGCAACTCAATTTATTATAAAAAGTGTTTTCTGTAATTATTAAAGGGTTAAATACTCTTACAGTGCATTTTCACTAATGTTAATCTTGACGAACCACCTTCAACCTCTCTAAGAAATTTTTCCAATGATCTTCACTGCACTGCATCCTCATTTCAAAATAATAATATCGAAGAGAGTTATGGTATACTAAAAGATTATACACTTCAGGTCACTGTTCCATTGGACCATTCAAGTATTAAAGGATCGGCCCATAGCGAGAATAGGCCTGGTTAAACACGCAAAGCGATACTAACAAAAAAAACACTCATATTCTTCTAACTATTAATAAAAAGCATTTTAGTGTATACAATTCATTACTAATTTTATCCTTATTAATATAATCTATTTTATTGTATAAAATTATTAAAAATAAAATAAAATAATGTATAAAAATACTTTTAAAATTAATTTATACATAAACTAATTTTCAACTACAAAGAAGTTAAATTTTATTTATTGTTCTCTCCTTAAAAGAATTTTGAATGTCACCTGAAATGAAAGCACTAAGAAGAAACTGCTATAGTATGGCTGCATCATAATTGGAAAGTTAACAGTAGTGGTAAGTGTACGACAAAAGAAGAGACAAATGATAATCAAAATTGAGCTAATAATTTTGAACTACCTAATAATTTTTAAATAAAAAAAGGCATCAATGAGGAGAAAAGAAAGCAAAAGCAAAGGTTTATGGTTCCTTTCTGTTTCCGCAAATTGAGCTAATTAAAAGTCTTCTTTATATCTCACCTTTATATATCTCACCAGGGGCATCACATTGAAATACAAATATCTTTATTGTTTTTTAAGAAACACAGCAATTTCCAAAACAAAATACACTGTGAATTTTCACATCTAAGTGCTTGTCATGTTGATCCTTTGATGATTGATCAACGAAATAAATCTCGAACAACAACAGTTGATTTAAATTTTAGAAACAAAGGAAATCTTCCATGGACAGAAACATTAAAGAACAAGACAAAGACATGCAACCTAAGACCTCACTTCAGCCCAGAGTAAATGCTACGAGTACGAGGTGTAACAACAGGACCAGCAATGAACTCAGAGTACATTTCCATCAAGAATCTATCCACAATTTCAAGATACATCGGACACGTAAGTCTAGAATAGTAATGCAGAACCTCCTCAATGTCAAGTACATAATCAACATCACTCATCTCCAACATCTCCATTTCTCTAAGCTTCTTTTCCATCATCAAATAATTTCCATTTCCCCTCCTACCCATCATCAAATTCAACGATGAATCGTTCTCTTTCGTCCTTTCGTTGGTTAACCCCTTGTTCTTTTTCTTCTCACATTCCTCTCTTTTCTGATCATTCATCTTCTGCTCATGCCTTGCATTGTTCAACCCAATGAAGCTTTGATCGGGAACCTCTTTGCCTTTCTTCTTGCTTCTTTGCCTACCCTTCTCCTTTTCTGAATCCCATTGCTTGGTGAAGTCACTGTAGAACTTTTCCAAGTCTTTGTAACATGGGTTGTTATTGTCCATGCCCAAGAAATTATTTTGTGGAGGCGTTTTGGGAAGCTTTTGGTATCCCGGAGAGAAACAAGACTTGAAATTCTCAATAGTCTTGTGCAAGAACTTCATGGTGTTGGAAATGGAGCTTCCTAGCTGCATTGTGATGACAGTGACAGTGATAGTATATTGATTTTGTGTATGAGTAAGATTTTATGATGTTGTGTACTTTGGTGCATCAAGGGACACACAGAACAAAATCTATGTACCTGTGTAAATGTTCGTGTGTGTTTTGATGGAGAAGTTGGTTGTGAATGAATGATCTGAGGGAAGTGTTTTGTTTATAAAGATGATAGAAGAAGAGGAGCCATGAAAGCTTCTTTAGCTTTTTGTTTTGAATGATGAATGCAATTGCCCTTTCTGGCATCGGCTTCCTTTGCTTTTTGGTCTTTTGTCTTCACACGCTCCCTTTATTGCCCTTGTTTACTTTCTGCTTCCTAAAGGACCCCACAACACAACCCTCCAAAACCCTAAATTATTTTTCTCCCTGGAATATAGTCACTCGTTTTCATCATAAACAGGTTTTTTAAGTTCTGTTGCTTTAGCTTTTGATGAAAGGAGCGGGTTGTTGTTGACTTGTGTGCCTCTCAAACAATTCTGTCATATATTTTATAGCAGCTTTTCTCCTAATCAGTAATCACTCTCACGTTAATTGGCAAATTTACTGTGTTGCAGGGGTTAATTAACTTGCCGTATTTGTATGAAAAATGTTTAGTTGATGTTAGCTTCAATGACAAAGGCAAGTTCTTTATCCATTTGTTGTTTTTGAATTTGTAAAGCTTTGTTGAGAGACTTTTAAATAAAAATACATTAAATAACTTTTGACTTGGATATGGAATTTGAGTCTCAATTCTATTCAAATATGATAGGAAAATTTTTATTTCCTTTTACCTATTAAAAGAGAAAAGAAAAGCTAGTATCTTAAAATAAACCATCTAGATATGAGGTCACTATGTTTTGAAACTTTTGTAATAATTTGTGTGTTGATTAATTATGTTTGAAATAAATTTTATCTTGCTTTAAATGTTTTGAAATATTGAGTACGTGTATCATTTTGTGATAAAGTATTATACCGGATAAATTTGGTTCAAGGTGGAATTGTTTAAAGTATAACATTCATTGCTGGGTAGAAAAATGAATTGAAAACTTATCTTAAATCAAAGTAGCACTTATAGCAGGTGAGCTAAATTTGTTAGATAAATTGTTTAAACAAAAACTTCTAATGGTTTAGTCACTCATATAACCAATTCTCTCTAAACAAAATTCATTTAATGAAAAATCTTGTAGTTGTTAGACAATTAAAAGATGTGGAATATATTGATATCTTTAATTGAACTAGCAGAATAGTGTTGAGTAAATTATAACATATGTTTAATTTGTAACAATTCAAATATTAATTGAACGGAAAAAAGAAATTATAAACTTTAAATATATTTTCAAATTATTTTCTTTTCAATGTTAATATTTGAATGATAACTTACTAATAAATACATTTCAATCCTGAAAAATATTCAAGAATTTAGTCTAGTGTTTCCAATTCATCTTGAAATCAAGACTTAGTTATATTTCTGAAGATGAATCATGCATTAATTACTATAATTTTGTTCTTATTCATTAACAATTTTACCTATTCACAAGAATATGTAATCATTTTATTGACTGCTTAAACATTTAGACATAACTTATTAAACAAAGTCTCATAGTTAATTTAAACATATTCATTCACTTTATCAATTGTGAATCAATTATTTTAAGTAAAATGGATACTCAATGTAATTAACTATTATTTACTCAATATAATTGATTATCTCTTAAAGAAAATCAATTATTCTTATACTTATGACACAAAATAAATTTTAGAAGCATGAGATAATCAATTTCTTGGAATATAAATGATTAATTTATTATTTATGCCCTTCCCAATATTTTTTCAATGATTCATAGGTTATATTAAAAAATAAATCATTAAACATTCTTAAACACTTAAAAGCACGTATTTTCCATTTGAAACATGAATATACACTAGTTTTATTGCAAGAGAAATATCATATGATTAACACATTTAACTTGACAAAAAGAAAATGAAAACTCCTTCGTATCTTCGATTGTTGATTTTTAAGCTAACAAACAATTAGAAGTTTAAAAATTAGTGTCAAAGTTTTAAAAAAACACATTAAAATGAAGAAACTGATTTAGATTAAGCATGATTGAAAACAAATAACTTTGAAAAATGGAAAACAGCATTATTCAACCTCTCCTTTCTCTTTACCTTTATCTTCTTTAAACAAAGTTTTAAGGTTGCAAGTGTTGATTGGAGACAAGACCATAGAACCTCTTTTTAGAATTACGCTTTTGTTATGGTGCTAAATGGAACTTAAAAGGTTAAGTTTTCTTTGTGTAGCGACTATTAAACAATAGGATGTTTTGAATGTAAAAAAGTATGCTAATTTTTTTCGTTAACTAAAGATATATTAGTGTAATATCATCAATTTTGATAATAAAGAGTATTAAGAATTCAATTTATTTCTAAATCTGAAAATAGAAATAAGAAAGTTGAATAATTAATAAAACAAATTTACAAAATCATTCTTTTAAGTTTTGGATTTAAGGTGTTTTTAATCCCTTATCTAACCTTACTCTTATTGCTTCTAGATTTTCCCAGCAATTAGATAACACTGGTTGAAAAAAAAAAATAGATTTTTCATTCCTTACCAAAATTTGTTAAATTAAATTAGGCAAAAAATGATTTTGTTTGCTTTATCGGAAGTGGTAAATTTATTATTGACTATCCTTGGAGTGTTGATGTACATTAAGTCCACATGGAGTAAATCTTCACATAATAATTGTTATAGATAAGTATATCAATTAAACTAATTCAATATTTGTTCAAAATTAAGAGAGACGCGTGCTACTATATATAATAAACATTAATACTTATTTAACTGTTAAGATAAAATTTATTGGGTATTACATATTCATTTAAATATTACTCAATATAATTGTTATTTACGAAATTATTAATAACAGACAAAAAAAATATTTTATATTAAATATGTTTACTATTATATGTAAGTTAACTTTTTTATGTGAAGATTTCAATTTCTTAAGTCATATTTTAAATAATATCGTTTAGCAGAATGTGTTGCCAGAAAGTTACAATTTAAATACTGAAACTTTTTCATAAGCTAATAGGTTACTTTAATTACCGATACTCAAAACATAAAGATACGTCAAATTTTATAAGCATGGACTCAGAAACTCCAAAGATATATAGGTACAACACAGCCCAAAAGAATCAAATTAATTTCAATGTGCAATTAGAGTGTCACCATCATGCTTGATCAGTTAACTTAAACATAGATTAATTTATAGAAATCATATACTTTTTCTGATCTTTTTTTTGTTTTAATTCGTTTATAAACTAATTTTAGTTTATAAAAAAATATTTTCTTCTTCTTTAGAATTGTTTACATGGATATTCAAACAGACCCTGTAATAACATTAATAGCTATTTATATGCAAGTCCTTGCAAAATCTTCAAAGAAAATAGCTATTAAGTTTTTGCAAATTACATAACAAGTTTGGATAAAATATCTTATGAATTTAGTGATCTGAGAAAATAGAAAACAAATTGGAAATTTTAGAATTATTGTGTATTTTTCAACAAAAATTTCCACAATGGACAAATTTGATATTTATTAGGTGAATGGCTAAATCGTGATTGAAAAGCAAGTTTTATTGAAGAAATTATGTTTCACAACTATAAGTTAAATTCTTTTTAGTCACAAAGAAATTGTTTTTTTGCCATTAACAATTTCTTTCTCCCGTCAAAGTAGTATTCACGCTCAATTTTAATTTTGTTATTTGTGTTAAACACGACTTCTAATTATTATTATTTTTTAAACTGAAGTGGTACGAAAATACGGTTTTCAATTATTACTGTTTTAAATTAATTGTACGGAACAAACACAAAATTTTTTTAAACTCAAGTTAACAAGGACAATTTCTAATTTTTACTGTTTTAAACTAAAGTTATATCATAACCACGGCTTTTTTTAAAAAAATTCATTATTGAGGAGTATGTTATAAATATAAGATTTTTTTATGAATATTTTATTAAAATAATGTAGGTGAAACATGACTTGAGTTAAAAAAAATGAAAAATAAAAAACATTTTTCTTGTGAATGAATTCTTTTTTAAAAAAACATAAGTTATGTTTATCATACACTCCTTAAGTTTTTTTTTTTTTCTAAAAAATAGGTCATGTTTTTGGTGACTTCGTATAACTTCAAGAAAATAATAAAAAAAGTATAGAAATTAAAATTTTCTATGATAAATACTACTTTGAAAAAAAAAAAAGACAATTCATATTAGACACAATTTTATAATTGAAACAAAAAATAAGTTATATTTGTAAAACACAAAGTCTTCATTCTCAAATAGTGACTCATTCCGATGATAAATTTTTTAAATTTATTCATTGATTTATTTATGTAAGAAATTATAACAAAATGGTAAATTTTCTAAACAAATTAATTAGTGTTAGAATTGAGCTAAGAAGGAATAAATGTCCGACAATAAGGATGTAAAATCAAAATAGGAATAAGAGAGGAAGTTTGAGGGTGAGTGGAAAATGGCTCATCATGCAACTCTTTTATTTCATCGTCACGATGTTAATGCTATGTAAGTCAATAGTCTATATTCGCGGCAAATATTATATGATTGACCAGCAATTATAATAGTTTGTAAAATATAAAATAATAACACATAGATAAAGCCTCTTAGCTCAACATCGAACAAAGGTAAAAAAAAAATGAAAGAATAATCTAAAAAATAATAGAAAAAATATTTAAGTATGAGAAAGGAACTTTTATTAAAAGACTTTACCTTTTTAATTTGCTTGTTACAAATGATAAAAAATTAACTCTATTCATATTACACAAAGAATATTCTAAATTTTTAATTAATTTGAAGATAATTTTAAAGATAATTATAGATTTCTCCTATCTACCCTATTAATTATAGAAATTTGTATAATATTGTAGACTTTTCTTACCTACCTATCAATTATAAAAATCTTTAGAATACTTTAGAAATAATCTAAAAAAATTAATTTTATTTTGAACATGTGTCTAATGATTAATCCTTTTCATTTCTTTGTATTTGTGTCCAATTTCTCTTTTTTCTTGTCTAAAGAATAACATGCTGATGGCCTATGCGTTGCATCTAGAGGCATTAGACTCTAGACTGGAATATGGTAGGTCTGAAGTGGATTATCAGTATAGGTATGTATGTTTATTTGGCATGGTATGCTAGCTCATTGCCTTTAATGAATTAAATGTCGTAATTCTAGTTTGATGTTATTGTGAATAAATCTTTTGCGGTCAGTTCTACTATTATATTTCTAAAATGATAAGTTTGCAGATACAGTACATTGTGAGTTATGTTCACTGCACAACTTCAACATTCATAAATGTGTGCACTAGGTACATGAGGCCTAAGTATTGTGTCAATAGTAGCTTCAGTCTTCTGCATTCAAATAATACACATACATGGAACGTACACCATTTCATGAGTCGATTAAACTAATTTTATAGTTCATGCTTGTACCACTAAAACCATTTTTTTTTTCTTATTGAAATTCTATGCACATTTGTGTGAACAGTGTAGTGAAACCCTCGTAAGAGACAGCAAAATATGGGTGCAGAGTTAGTTACTCGTTGGTGGTGCCCTTATTGAAGCCAAAGGCAGTGTTTTGGTCAGTTCTCTTTTGTCATCTTCTTTCAGAGTCAAGATAGCCATTATATAATATATAGATACAACCCTGCTTCACTCTGACCATACCCCTTCTCTTTTTCTGTCTTCCAGAACCAGACGTGCTCAACAAGCGGAATGTATTTGCCCCCCAAAAACTTCAAATTTTTTAAACCTCTCTTATATTTCATTTTCATATATGTTATATAATTTCCATTTCAATTCCATAAAGTGCCCTATTTGGCAATCACTCAGTGCTCAACATTACACCAGTAATACAACACTCAAAATATGAGGGACCACAATGCGTTTAATTTAAACGAACAAATTACAATACTTTTTGAAAGAGAGTTATCTCTCTAAAGATTTTATGGGAGCTATGTTACATGTACAATCACTCTTTTAGGTCAGTGTAGTACGTACAGTACATAATTCAAAACTTATATATCAATGTATTAAAACTATAGTATTTGGCATTATGATTCTTTTGATGCACCATGAAAAACTATCAAAAGTCACTGACATCTATGATCCATCCCCGAGAGAAAGGTTTGTTTCAAATATTTGGTTTCTTAAAGAAAATGTCAGCTGCATGTTATAAACGCCATACCCTTGAACACAGAATTATTTTTGAAATTGTTCACAGTTGGTGAGTTGCAGAACCAAAATTTTGAACTAGTAAGTGGTTTCTGCAAGAACAAAGGAAGGACAGTGACAAGAATGTTTGAGGTAGCCCAAAGGCAAGATAGGGATTAAACGACAAAGAGTATAGAAGGAGGTAGGGCAGCCCAATTATGTTGAGAAGAGGCCCATGTTCAGAAACCGACACCCAATGCAGCTGATTAATTGGCCCTTTTTACGGCCAAAAATTAATTGCACATATTTGGTTGTGTGCATTGATAAGGAGATTTGGGGCTCAAGAACCCAAAAAATGCGATCATTAATGAGAGTAGCAACCAAACCAAGGCATAACGGATTCACCACTACCAGACATTCTTTAATCTGCTTTCCATTTGAGGCAAATGGACACAAACCCACCCCTACGCCCATTGCCATTGCCACCTAAATAAATCAGACCTCCTAGATTGCCACAAAACAAACAAAACAACTTGCATTTCACACCACAACACCCATATTTCCTTCTGCTTACAAAAAACATACTTATCACCATGATGGAAGCAAAACAAAACAAAACAAAATCCTCTCCCTTTTTCCTTATTTTTGTTTTCTATCATGTGTGACATGTTTTTGCATAGCTATTACCATAGGTTGGAGTAATTGGGTAATGATACCATTAAGTAGAGTAGGGGATGCAGTCCCCACAAGTAATTGAAAGATAGAAACGTTTTGGTTTTATATTATTCTTTCTGCAAACCCTCATAACAGTTTTGCCCCAGACTTTCTCATTCCACTGTGCCTTCTCTTTCGTTTCAGTTTTTAAGCTGCTACACCCATTCTTTTGACACCGACGTTACGCCCCCAAATTGATCTTTCACCTTCAAATCACAGTATAATGGAATGGGAAGTGTACGTATCCACCCTCTGACAAACACATGACCGATCCTTTCCCTTTCTCCAATTCTTTCTTTTTCTTCTTTTTTTTTTTTTTAACAAGAAATGAAATTGTTTATTTTGCACTTCTTTCTAAATTATACTAAAGTTTTACTTTTTTTTTTGGTTACCCTTGTTTTCCATTAGTTTGTTGAAGCTGCAGTCCATAGTCCCATCATGACCCAAACATATCTTTGCCTGTCATTGATATATGTACATGAACAGTCCAAGATCCTTCCTTACAACAATTATTTTGAGATCTCTCAATTTTGAACAATATAGTCAAGACAAACAACATGATCTCCTTCTGGGACAGTGTTTGATGTTAAAGGGGTGTGTGCTTGTTCTGTCCTGTCTTGCTTGCTCAAAGCAATACAATTTGGTCCATAACAATACATTCATAGACATGAATTTGGTTAATGATACAAACTTCTAATGTTTTCACCTAACAATTATATAGCTTGTCTCTTCTGTAGGTGTACCAATCCCCTACCAAACCGACAAAGTTTTGTGTTTCCCTTTCTCATTATTTTCGGATGAGAAATCATATATATTAATTCTGTACATTTTTTTATACAAACAAAAGAGAGATTGAACGGAAAAAACAAAAATGAGATGAGATTGATGATACGATAGAGAAAGATGAAAGGAAAAAAACTAAAAAAATGTATTGTAGGAACAATTATTTTTTTTGACTGGATGCTTTGAAGGATTTCTAGATTATGTTGTCCCAGCATGGTGACAAATTCATTACTAAATTATTGAACAAATGCTTTTTTCTTTGACCAGAGTGATATATGGGGCATTTGAAAAGAATTGAAGGAACGTTTTTCGCGGCCATTGGCTGATATCTTTTTGTCATGGAACAAGTGACAAATAAAATTGCGGTTCAGCCATATCTGCACCTTCATCTCCAAGTTTATAATTCTTAATTAGAGACACATGATGTTCAAACAAGAAAAGGGGACCTAAAAATATTTGCATCATGTGAATCCACATTATGTTTCTGGCGTATAGTAGATTATTCTCGTAGAAATATGGTCAACGTTGCATTTGTCGGAATTATTTTTCTCTCTTTTTGCTATTTAGGAACAAGGGTGCATCCAACTACTAAGCCTCATTCTATAACAAAGTATTGTGGAATAGAAAATCCTCGTGAAGTATATTTTTAATGTTCTTATTTATTCAATTAAAGATATTAAGCATTCTTCAGTGTTAAGCAGATCAAGTATACTTACTTTTTATGGCATTGCTTTCTTTGTTACTATAACATACTGTGATAAGAACTATCCAGTGTAAATATGGAATTATTCGTTACATTTAGCTTTACAACTGACTATTGATTAAGTATTCATTTTAAAATACCACAGGAGTGTTAGACTATAGAGTATCTTTTGTGGTCACAACTCATAGGTACATAAAGTTGAACTATAGAGTATTTTGGTAACTTAATTCAATGCAGATCTCACTCACTCCGTGAACTCTCATCACATGTGCAACTTTTTTCTAATGATAACCTCCTAATTCCATTGGAAAGAGGATAGTATCTCTTCCTTTTCTCCGATGTAGTATTATGGAGGGGACTTTTACTCACTTTAGAAAACAAGATAGTCTTTTTGTGTTCTTTTGGCGCATCCAGATGAAAAGAATTTGAAAAAGGTCCAATTCAACAACAACACGGGAGAATAAGACAGCTTTGCTTTGGTTTCAATTCAAGAACTTTGTTTGCCCCATTCAAATCGAAAAAAGCACCCCATCGCATCACCATCTCTTTCAAGCTCGAGGCTCAAAAGTCCAAACCTAGATGAGATGGAGGACTCATCCAACGCCCCTTGTTTCCCCATTTCCATTGTGCAATCTTTTCCATAACCATAAATAAAGCTGCCATCCCCCAAAAACAAAAGAAGTGCCCTTTTTTTAGGTCTTTTCACAATCTCACCACCACCTTGGCAACCACAGTTCCATAATTTTTCAGTATATCCGCACAATGAACACCCCATTCTTAAACAATAGCAACCAACCAACACATTCTCTCTATACTTTTCTTGTGTCTTTAATTATGTGATCAAGGCTTGGTCTTCAAATGAATGTACATGAATAATGCTAGTATATGTTCAAAGATATATGCCCTTAAGTAAATGTTGGATTTTACTAACATTGGGAGAGATTACTTTTTAACATTCCAACACATAAAAACGAATCTTGAGCAGTAACAATAAAAATAGGAAAAATAGACGTCATATGAAAAGGGTTCAGTAATTAAACTGAGTGGCAGAAGATGGAATATCATATCATATCATACATGCAAAGCGAGTTAGAAGGACTGAACTAATTAAATTTCCTTGGAAACTAACTAACACAAATAACAGAGAGAAAGAAGATAAGATAGAGGTTATTTTCTTTCTCCCTCTTATTTATTGTTTTACTCTATCTAATATCAAAACCAGTCAGAGAACAGAGCCTCCCAAATCTCCGTGAAGACTTGGACAATGATCTTGTGATGATGATACGAATTCAGAGACAGAAAACACTGCAAGAGATTCTCCAAATCCGCTGGCGAAAATATCTGCTTCTCCACGATCATCTCCAGCATCGAAGTCCTGAAGTCACTGTAAGGGTCGCTCGAGCGCTTCACCACCGCGAACGTGTCCTTCACCTTCCCGTGCAGCGGCAGAACACCCATGTCGGAGCTCCGGTCACTTTTCCGGCCACGGCGCCGGGACATGGAGGAGTCGGAGGAGAGGCTCTTGGAGGAGAAAAGGGTGTCGGTTTCATCGTCTTCGTCGCTGCTGTACCACCAGTAGCCACCAAAGTTGGTGTCTTTGGAGCATGAATTGAAAGGGAAAAAGTCCCTTCTCTTCTGGGCACGTCTCTTCTTCTTCTTCTTCTTCTTGGTCTTCACATTTTTTGTTGAAGCTGCAGCCTTTGTCTTGTCGTGGAAAATGAAATCGTGTTCGTGGATTGTGTTGAGGGAAACGTTCGGAGAAGTGGGGGGGCAGGACATGACACCGAGGTTAAGGTTGAGGTTGTTGGTGTTGTTGTTAGCCCAGAGAAAAGGTGATGAAAAATGTGAGATTTTGCGTCGAGAGCGAGAATGAGAATCGTCAAAGGAGAGTATGCAAGTGTCGTTGATTGTTTTGGGCCTACAAGAGGGAGGGTAGGGTGTGGTTTTGGGGGAGGGTGGTTCAGTGGAGTTGGGTGGGGCAAAAACTGCTTTTTCCATTACATCCGCTATGTGACGGGTTCTGCAGGAACCGAAAGAGGATTTGAACATGCGAGAGATTCGGAGTCTGAGACCGGTTTGGTTTTCCATGGCCAAAGACAGTGAGATGAGAGAGAAGTTTGAAGGAGAGAGTGGAGAGGGAAGGTATAAATGCATGAAGAGCGGAAGGGAAGAGTTATTAATAATGATTTGAAATGAAAGGAATTTAATTAATTAATAAATAGAATAAATAAATAAAGGACAGAAATGCTACTTTATGCTTTGTCCTTAGTGTGACAGAGAGTGGATGAACGAGAGAATTTGAGTTTAGTTTAATAAATACTTGTAACAGTGGTAATTGACCTTAGACCTTCACGTCCCCACTCTCCCTTTTCAAAAAATTGCCTAAAACATTACAATAAAACCAAATCCTAATTAATATCACTTATATTACATTAAATGTAAATTAAGATTTTAGGTTATTTTAGTTATACTAATAATCAATCCTACTGAAGTTGAACAATCACTGGTAACAGTGGAAAGAATTTGGATTTTAGATGTTATTTATATTTTTACTGAAAAAAAATATGAAAAACTCAACAGGAATTTGAAATCGGAAAGAATGGGTGAAAAGGGTAGAAAGCTTGGTAGATACGACAGGGTAAAAAGTTGATGAGCTGCAGAATTTGAGATCAGCCATTCACCTTGCATGCTTTTCTTTATTCTCCTTCCGTCTTCAGCAAGCTCAGAAGGGACTCCAGGATCATCCCACAAGCTAAGCCAACCTCATCAATGTTCCAATTAGTTTTTTCAGTACATAACTATTGTCATAACACAATATGAAATCATAATGGTTATTAACTACTATTCTCTAGTAAGAAATAAAATGTTATAATTTAATAATTTGTTAAACATAATTATTATTACTACACTTTTCTAAATTACGATTAATGTATACAAATACACATGTTTATTATAAATTGATGAAATTGTTTTATAACATGTGAACTTTATTATGCAATAATATATATATATATATACAATATAAAATTGGCTTCCACAGTGGGTTTGGTCTCTAAAATGAGCTTGACACAAAATCTTGGGATAGTGATCCGCTCCTCTTCGCTCCAAGATGTAATAAAAATTATATATTTTATTTTGAAATATATTAAAATAGACAAACATTTTATATAACTTCCAGACTATAACTGAAGAGTAAAAAAATTGCAGTTTTATTTTCAACTAAAATAAAGAAAAATGTAGACTAATATAATATAGTTTCATTTGAGAAATATATTAAAAATATATTTTTAATCTTATAAATACTTTAGAAATATATGTTTGGTAAGAATAAGTATGTACAAAAAGAAAAGTTCACATGAAAAAATATAGCATTCATTTAAGAAGAAATAAACCATTGTAAATGTTATCTAATTAAGTAAATAAAAATTAAAAAATATCACGTTTTTGTCAATTTATCTTAATATGTATTAGATTCAATATAATAAGTATTATAAAAGTTTTAATTTTATTTAAACTTCATTCATGATGATTAAGGTAATTAAACAGATATTTGATCTTTAGTAACCGTAACATATATTTATTGAATAATAGATTAAAGTTAATATATAATTATTCTCAAAGAAATTATTAAAAATTTTAGATTTACAAAATGCAAGAAACAAAAGATTACTGTAACTAAAACAAAATATATTTATTGAATAAAAGATTAATGTTAATATGTAATTATTTCTAAAAAAAAGTATTAAAGATTTTAAATTTATAAAAGAAGAAACAAAGAATTATTGTAACTAAAACAAAATATGTCAATATTTATTATACTAATCATTGTTGTAACTAAAATAAAATATTTTAATACTTATTTCACTAAACATTTACCCATTTATCTTTATTGTTAAAAGCTTACAACAAGAGCTTTTAACTTTAGATCAATGCATTTTTAAAAATTATTCTCTTTCTTTCTCTAAAAAATACTTTTTTCATTACTGATACTCGTACTCTCTTTTTGGAATTAAATATGACTCTTACTTTTTATTTTTCAAGCTTTTCCATCTCTCTTATCCATCGTCTAAAAGGGAAAAGTGGATGAAGAATGATAACTTTTATTTTTATTCTAATTTTATTTATTTTATATATTAATAATAGTTTGTTTTGTTTTTATAGACTGCTTTTAGGAGAGTTTAAACACCATTCTACTCAAATTAATTTTGAAATCTAATTTGAGGTGAGGGTGATCAACTACAACTTTCCTAAAGTTCTATATTACAAAAGTAATTTATCATTTGCCTTTTTTCTCCCAATTTTATTTGTTAATATACTACTCATATTTTCTTGTTTTTAAGGACTTATTCTTATTAAGTTTGTACATTTTCTTGCTAAAAAATAGTTTAAAAGTTATCCTATAGTAAAGGGAAACTTTGGCAACAAGTTTGAAATTCTTTTAAAAACGTAAACCAGTTTATTTTAAACTTTTGAGGATCATAACTTAGGATTAGTTCATAAAAAGATGTATAGCTTTCTAAAGTAAAATTTGAAATATATATATATATATATATATATATCTTTGAGTTTTGCAGTTTAAACATGTGTAGATGAAGTTAGTCTTTGTTTTTGTTTATACCAATCATTGATGACACTACATCTATGTTGTGTAACATCTTTTATTTGTTTTATTTGTAGATGATAAATCAGGTATGTTTTTATTTTGCCTTCATTTTGTTTTGTTTGTAGATGATACAGCGTTTATACTTTGTATCATTTATGTTTTATACTGTCTATTAAAGAAATATAGTCTATATTTTGTACAATTTATATCATGTTTCTTCAATATTTTGTTTTAATTGTATCTTATTTTATATATAATTTGTTTTGTTTGTATCTTATTTTGCTTATCAAATAAAAATTTCTTAAAAGAACAATTTTTCTTTTATATATTACAAATGATAGTTTAAATTACTTAATTTCTAGTGCATTTCTGTAATCTTCCAATGTGAGGAGATAACAATGATGAATACTTAAAGAAACTATTTTTAAAGAAAGCTTCAGAGAAGGAATTAAAAAAGTATGAGAAGGAAGACAAAATGATCAAGGACATTATTTAAGGAAACTATTTTTAAAGAATTCTTTAGAAAACAAATTAAAATAGTATGAAAAGGAAGGCAAAACTATTAAGGACATGACATGTTTTAATATGATTATTGTTTTTTTTTTTTAAAATACGTCACAAAACTATGATTTAAATATTCATAACTTAAAGAACTTAATTATTCAGTCTATAACCATTTATAAGTCACATTTTTTTAACACGTATGATCTATTGTTTTTTTTTTTTTTAAATATGACTTAAATATCTGTAACTTGAAAGACTTACCAGTCTATATGAGTCACATTTTTTAACATGTGACATTTTTCACTTTTAAACAACATCTATTTATCTTAATCAACTTAAGTGTTATCTGATAAATAATATAGTGTCTGGATTGATTTTAGAATATTGTTTAAATAATATTATGACTAACTAGTATTTCATAATTAATATAATTAAAAGTTGTTACAACTAATAAATAATAATAATTAATATAATCGGAATGAATAACATTATCCAACAGAATGGTTCATTTGTCCCCGACATTCCATTAGAAATTATTAGCTAATTGCAACTTGATCGTAATTAGACATGACCAACAACCAGAATAGGTAGCAGCATTTGGTTATTGCAACTTACCAATAATTTTTGTTTATTTTTTATTTTTCTTGCTTAAACTGTGGGGAGAAATGTTGCTGATACTTCCTTTCTTTTCAAATGAAGGGTATTTGCCAATAGCCCGTGATGATAGGTGATAGTTGGTCCGTGAACTTTAAGCTCAGAAGATTGAAATTTTGTATTTTTTTGCCATTCCATCTTTATAATTACGAACCAAAATAGTTTCGAATCTTAAAGCATACAAGAGCATTTGTACCATTGGAACAAACTTTTCATTCTTGTTTTAAAGGAAATTGAGATTATTGTCTATGTTTTAACTTTAAATACATTGAAATAACATCGTTATAATTAATCATTCTATTGAGTATTATTTACTTTGAAATTCAAAGTTTAATCACACTTTTATTTTTAAAAGATTTCTAATAAATATTAAGTTAAAGAATATGTATTTAAATCATTCTTAATCACAATTTTTAATTAATATAATGTGAGAATGCTAAATATATTGAAACAATTAAAAATATAATTGTTATTTAAAATATATTTAAGACTTAATAATTGAAACATATGTAAGTAAATACATAATATTAATTTTCTAATATTATTAACATAATAATTTTTTGTGATATTATATTAAAATTTCACATCTTTTAAGTATTAAATATGTTGACACATCAAAATTCAAATTAATGAGTTTATTGATATTTATATTTATATTTTGTCTAAGAATTTGATTAAAAAGATTTTAACGTAAAATAAATAAATATATTATATATAATTATATAGACAACACATGTATTATAAATACACTATAATTAATAACGAATTTATTTAAACTGTTTTTTTAATATACTTGTATTTCATACATATCATACTTTAAAAAAATTTAATAACAAGTGAATATATCAAACTTAGACATTATCCTTGTAAAAAAAATTACATTTATATAATGATATTTATTAGCAAGTTATTGGCATGGCGAAAATTATCAACAAATTTTGAAAATTACTCTATATCTATAATATGATTACAAATAAAATATTTAGAATGCATATTTTTTAATCCAACTTTTTTATCTGTTTTCAGTTCTTTCTTTATCTTCGAATCACTATTAACATTACAAATCGTGCCGGATTTATGATATGGAACCGTTTATTGTATAGTAATGTAATGATAATGAATTAAAAGGATCCACATTTAGGTATAATTTAACCAGAAATGTTACTTTGGAAACATTTAAAAAAAATGTTTGGTTAGATTTTAATATTCATCGGAATATTTTAAAATTTTGAAAGAGTTGAAATGAAAATTATAATTAGAACAGAAAATAACTTCTCACCAATTACCGTTGAAATGGAAATGAAAGAAATAATGTTATCACTATATTTTTTTTTCAATGAATAACATTCAGAAATAGTTTTTTCAAAATTTATAATAAACATAAAATTATGTTCTTAAGATCACAATTACATGAACGAGTTTTTAATCCGTGAAACAAACATATATTCATCGATAAAAGTGTGGTATAAGTTGGCGTTGCTTAAATACAATTTTTTTTCGATAATTTTCATCGATAAAAGTACTATAAAGTAATGGAACCAATTATTATTTGCATTGAAGGCGAAATTATTGTTATTATAATTAATATTATTATTATAGTAATTGACTAATTGTATTAATTGAGTTAAAAAACAATCTAACAAGTGCAGGATATGTTTGCTCTGGGATATATATGGCAATAGGGGACCACAGTGAACAACGTTAATTATATACTTATACTGCTCCATAGTTGATTGCGCTTAATCATGTTCAATGTTTGAAATTCAAATAGTAGAAAACGAAAGCTGGTGGCATCTCCTAGTAATACACAATAACACAAATAAAAATTAATAACAAAGTGCTACATTACCATAGCCTTCAAGAATCTTTACCTAAACTTCTTTTCTTCCATCTTCATAGTCCCGTGATGTATGGTTACACAATTTTTTTTATCAAAAGCAACTTCATCTGATAGGTTTATACACACGTGACTATTAAAAATTTAAGATTGATGACAAAATTGATATAATATAATATATATATATATATATATATATATAGCAGATTAAAATCTCATTTATTAATTTAATTTCTCTTGTGGTAACTGAACAAGCTTGGGAATAATATGGTTGAGGATTTAGGTCATAACAGAAGGAAGTGGTACAAGAGCTCTCACTGAGCATTAAGCAGTAAAACCTAGTACCTATATTTATAGCATTCAACTGAGGGAAAACTGAGATGAGAGCATCTTGTTGAACCAGTTAATTCTTGAAGAATGAGTCTACACGAAATCATTTGAATCCAAATGCAGTTTCCATTTGCGACATATCTGCATATTTCAATAGCTGTAACCAGTAAGTACACTAACCCTAAACCAAGAAAGTGGGTTCAATAAAATAAGGATTCCAGAGTAGACACCAATCATGTATGTTTTCGCGGTTTGATTTTGACCCTTCTTCTTTTTTTATACTTATTTTTTATTGGATTTTGAAAATGAGTGTAAGGTAGTGGGGGCTCTCCTAGTATATATAATATATTTTATATTTCTCAGTTCTCTGAATTTAGAAAGCTTCAAAAGTTGATGGTGCAGAGAGAAAGAGAGAGAGAATGTGGGAAATTTGATTTTCGATACGTGAGATATGGGAGTGGAGGACAAAGGTAGTATTGTCACCATATCAATGTTCCCTTCTTAATGGATCTTATTAACCATCTTTGTCAACATGCTCGCGTCTTTCTCCACTCGTCCGGTAGTTACAAGACAACTTTGAGGTTTCAACTCTTTGTCACATTAACAACCTCAATCTTTCCCACCACCCCATCTTAATCTAGTATCACATATTATTGCACTATGTAATTCCAATCTCCTAGACTCTCTGAAAATACATCAAAGTTACATTATTTTGTATACATACATTTAAATCTCAATGAGATTATTATATATTAAGTGCATATTTAGAACACACATTTACATCATTTCTCTACATTCTAGATAAAAGAGACAGAGAAATATCTTATGCTGTTTTTGGAATAAGTTTACGAACACTTTACAAATTAAAAAATATCATTACAATTTCACCTAATCTTCGCATGATAGGTAAGTAAATTCAAAATACAAAAAGAAATTAGTACATGCCATTATTATTTTTTATTGTCAACTATCTCTAAGTGTACTTAAAAACTGGTAAGAAATGATGAATACATGACAGTTTGAAATTACTAAATGATTTGTCTAATTAGAAGGGAAGCATAATTAAACATTAGGACCAAAAAATGTGTTTGGAATGATGAGGTGAAGGAGTTTTCTGTGTGTATAAAGAGCATCTCAAAGTCTTGGAAGGTTCCAAACACATAAGGACACATGGAAAGGAGAAGCTCTTAGGCTTTACTGGTTGAAAAGCCCCACCAAGGGGTAACAGACAGTATGGGATAGTTACAGTCAGCTTTTCAAATTCACATGAACATAATGACAAGGAGATACCATTACTATTACATGGATTTCTTGCCACACTATTCCTCTGTTTCCTCTGCTTATGATGATTATATAAAAGGGTCTGAACCCCATTTTTGTAAGCTTATGGCTTGTCAATGAAAGCATGGGGAGGAGTTGTAGTTTGACATTTGGATCATGACGTATGGTTTTCTTCCTCTTTTTCTCTTTTTCTTCTTTTCCTACAATATGACATAAGACGTTGTATAATAATAATAATCCCTTGAATACCAGATGTAGCACTTAGATTGGTGCAAGCATAGGATATTTGTACAGGATATTAGGTGGGAATTTCAAATCCTTAACGTTAAGTTTGCATCAAACAGGTCACTCTTGCAGAGTCAGAGAATAGTATTGGACCCAAATAATGCCGTGAGAAAAGTCACCAAAAAAGTGTTTAAAGTTTTGAATTGAAGCAATGGGAGTGAGTAGCTAGGAAACACAAGCTGAAGCTAAAACATGTGCATTTGGGGTAATTAGATACAGAGCGTAAGAGATGACTGGGAAGATGGATTTGGTAGTACGGTGTTTGGCCTATGACTAAGATTAATAATGTCAACCCCTAAGTTTTGTGGATACCTGTGGTGTGATGTGAGGAGCAGAGTACCTCATTTTATCAGGAATTCAGCACCCGTGACTCAACTCATAGTTTAGTTTTTTTTTTTTTTACCATCACTTGTTTCACCCTACGCTTTAATTTCTCTCTTGGTGCAAAATATATATATTGTACACACACCTTTTTTTTTATCACTCAACAGAGCAAACTAGTCCATAAGTCCACGGGAATGATAATGGGTTAGTTTCATGAATAGTGAAATACAGAAACCTGTCTTCTTTTAAAAATACAATACTCAATGATATGAATATGTAATTTTTAAATTCTAACAATATCTTCTATTTTTTCTAACAATTACAGTCATAATTGTGGACCGTCTTAATTAGCCTCTTAATGTAAGTACTTAAGAAGTTTTCCAAACGTTAAAGAGGAGAGAAGAAAAATTAGGAAAAACTAAAAGAAAGTACAATTAGATTCATCCTATTTTTATATATAGGTTTTTCTTCTTTATGATTACACCTAATTATGTTGAGTTAGAGATAATAGTATAGAACCGTCGTACAAGCAGTCCAGTATGTAACAATGTGACATGAACATTTAGATTTATTTGTCTACAACCTTTCATCTTACATAACTTATAGTTTTCCCTAGTCAAAAGTGTAGAGTGATTATTTTAGTGACCTTTATTGATTTTATTTCTTTTTAATTTTTAATTGTTTTATAGAAATGTTTGTGTTAAATATGACTAGATAATTTTAATTTATTATTTTATTAATATCATATTTTTTTAATATATACTTTTTCATACTATGTTTAGGGTCTATCCGTAGACATAGAGCCCACAATTATCCAAGATATCTTAGATATATTAAGTTACAAATCTTATGTGGATTAATTTATCATAATCTATTTTTAAACGACCAAATGCAAAACAACAACCATAATATCAATATCAATGTAAGCAATTTAAATTAGATTTTATTGTGAGTAGTCAAATATTAGCGTAAATTTATAAATTTTTATGTGTATAAAAAAATGTTCAAGTAAATATATTTCTAAAAATTTTATTTTTAAAGAAGATTTTTTATTTAAAAAGATATTCCTGACTTTACTTTAGTAGATGAGATTAGGAGCATTATGAGCTTAGAAAATTTTTGTCATTTATATCTTTCTCTTTCACATTTTTTAGTCTTATCCATCAATCTTTTAAGTGTGTTTGAAGGAAATGAATTTGAGAGTGAAAAGGTAAGAAAAAGAAAGAAAGAGTAGAGAATAAGATTGTTTGAATTAATTAACAAAGAGTGAAAATCGAAAAGAAAGTAAAGAAAAATTTACGAAAGTTTATATATAATTGAATTGATAAAATAAATTTTAAAAAATAAAAAATAATATATTTATAAAATGATTAAATTATCTGAAACCCTAAACATAAATAATTAAATATTAAATGCTCTTTAAATTTTATTATTAGTATATTTATAACTTATTATAGTTAATATTTTTATTAACTATTGTTATGATATAAATTTATTTTTATTATTATTATAAATAATGATATTTATTATTATTATTTTTAACTATTACTATTATTATTTATTATTTTATTAGTAATATTATTAAATTTTTTATTGTATCAATTTATTTATTATTATAATTAATTAATATTTATTATTAAAAAATTTATGTATTATTATAAACATTTATTTTTGTCATCATTACGTCATATTTAATATTTATTAATATTATTATATTAATTTATTTTTATATTATTCATTATAATAATATTTTATATATATAATCGATTATAATATTTATAATGGATTATTTGCCCACTATGTTATAATATAATCATAATTAATTATATATTTATGTTATATGAAATATATCATTGAATTTCTGCTATATATAAAAAAATAAGATTATATGTATAATCTTTTCTTTATCCAGATGGTTTTCCACCACCCTCTTCTTCTTATTCTGAGGAACAGTGGAATATAACACAATGTAGCAATACAGTGGAATATAACACAGTGGTCCTTAATAGCAGTTCCAAAATGCTTTTAACTTGCAAACTATACTCACCTAATCTTTATCAGAATAAAAATTTGAATATCTTCACTCTTCCTTAAAATTTTGACAATCACATATTCGGTTAAACCATAAAACTAAGTCCTTATGTCTAAGAATTTGTGTACACTGTAAACATAACATGTAAAAATAAATATCTAACACTCTTTTGCTAGTATTGAAATTTTTGTACAATTTTCTCTTTCCTTAATCTACCTAAAACAAATGACTTGTTCAATCTTAAATAAATAAATCTTACTCTCTCTTAAAAAATAGGTCACTTAATTTGAAAACTAAAAACTGTATAATTTAATGGTGCGAATAATATATCTTTTTTATAAAAGCTACTAACTATAAGTGGTGGTGCTTAGAATTGTTTAAATAAATTCAGGGATATATACGTATTATTATGCAAGATAAAGGCTAAGACAATAACAGCACAGATACCTGAATTTACCAACAACCCTTCCCTAAATTTCTGTCTCCTTCCCTCTGTTCCTTTCTCTATTATTATCCTCAAAGAGAGTTTCCATTTCTTCTAACGTTTTTCCCTTGGTCTCCGGCATAAACACATAAAAGAAACCCGTAGCCAACACCATAATCCCCGCCAGCACAAAAAACATCCCTCCAAACGTTATTTTATCCGAAATACTCAAGAACGTCATGGACACCACTCCACTCACCAACCGGTTCACCGAAATCGCAAGGCTCGACCCTTGGGCCCTAAGCCTCGAAGGAAATATCTCTGACGAGTACACCCACGTGATGGGCCCAAGCCCAATAGAGAAAAACGAAACATCAGCGCACACCGCCACAATGCTCAGCAAAACGGCCCAAAGAGGCTTGGAGCTGGAGTCCTGGAGAATCTTGGAGCCCAGGCCCAACGTACACAGCGACACAGCCATCCCAGTGGTGCCCAACAGCAAAAGAGGCCTCCTCCCAAACTTGTCCAAGTAGAGAGCGGAAAGCAAAACAAAGGAACTCTTGGCAATTCCCATGATGACGTTAACCCCAAAAAGCTGTTTCTTGCTATGAATTCCGGCAGCTCTGAATACCTCCGGGCAGTAGTATACAACGGCGTCGTTTCCGGAGGCCTGCATGAAAAAGTTAATCCCAACGGCAGTAACCAGCATCTTTCTGATGGGCCGAGTGGGCCGTAACAAAAGGTCTTTCCAAACGCCCTGGCCACGCCAATTTTCCGGGCCTGGGTCCGCAGCTTTGGTTATCTGGTGAAGGCGTAATTCAGCTTCCTCGGGAGTCGTTGAGATTCTGAGAAGAACGCGTTTGGCGTGGGGGATTCTTCCTTTCATGACAAGCCAGCGAGGGGATTCGGGCATGGCGATGACCCCTAAAGCGATAGCGATTGCGGGAAGCGCTGCGAGTCCCAGCATGAGTCTCCAAGAAATGTGTTGAGGGAGGGAGGAGAGGAAGTAGTTGACGATGTAGCCGAGGAGGATCCCTAGGGTGATGAAGATTTCGGGGAGGGAGGTGAGGAAGCCACGTGTCATGGCCGGAGAGAGCTCTGCGGTGTAGAGAGGGGCTATCATGAGGGCGTAACCGACGCCAATGCCGGCCACCATTCGGCCACACAAGATGAATGCGAAGGAAGGGCCCAGGCCCATCAAGAGGGCGCCCACCAGGAACGTCATTGAGGATAAGACGATTGTGTAGCGTCTTCCAATGTAATCGGAGGTTTTTCCCGAGGCCAGTGATCCGATTAGAGAGAAGACGTTCAGTGTGCCCACCAGCACTTCCTCTTCCACCGCCGATAGTTTTAGGTTTTCTCTTATCAGCAAGGCGGCGCCACTCATAACCCCAATATCTGCGCACAGTTTCTCTCAGAAAAAGAAATGAGCGAAAAAAAAAAAAGATTAAGCGATTGAGTGACCCACCGTAGCCTAGGAGCATGGAGGTGGCGGAACCTAGAAGAGCCGAGATTACTGTGAAGGTGTTGAGGCGAGTGGGAGAGGTTTGTTTGGCGTCACCGTTCTCCATTACTTGTTTCTGAGTGAAGATGAGAGCTCTGACAAAAGGGAGAAGAGAAAAACCAACACCACATATACCAAAAAATTATTAATCAATCTAAATATAAACAAACATAATCCTTTCATGCAACATAAAAATCATACTAATGCATATCACTATTTTTTAAATAATATTATCACAATATTATTTGAATTTATTTATATTTAAAATTATTTTTTTACATTTAAAATATAATCTGAAGTTTTATTATTTGTGTTTAAGCCTGAATAACTGAGGATTATCACAATAATTTCTATGTTCGTCGTCTCTTGTCAATGGCCAAAAGTTGAGAGACATGCATTGTTAGGTATTTTTCAAATCTGTATGTTAGTTAGTCTTAATCTCACTTGGTACTTATAGACACATCCATTCAATTGAATGCGTCATTAGATGTCTTTAATTTACGAGGCTATTTCTCCTTTAATCAATGTAATTAACTAATTCATACTAGTTAAGAATTAATTATGACCAATATGAGGACTCTAAAGGGGTTTACTAACACACAAAAATGTTTGGATATTCAAACAATTGTATTCTATAAGTTTCTTGCTTATATACTTTTGTTTGGTTATAAATAATGACTTATCTATTTTTGCTCAAATTACTTATTATTTTTAATATTTATTTGATTACAGTTTAATCTTTTATGTAGCTCAAATTGAAAATTTCTTAAGATTATGGTTATATATGAAAATTAAACACAACAACATTGTAACAAAATAAATCTGATATACTAATAGTTTAAATTCATAAAAGAAATGAATGTAAAATTTAATTTAATTAATATATATTTGACAATATAACTTAGATAAATCAGTTATTAAAGTAAACAAAATAAGTTAATAAACTAATTTATAATCACAAATTAGCTTTTAAGCTTTATCAGGCAAATTTGAAATTAAAAAAAATCCACTAAAAATATAAAAGAAAAAGTCTTTTTTTTAAACCATTAATAATTACATTTAATAATTTATGTAAGTAATATATTGTGAAAAGAATATTACTAGTAATTTGAAATAATATAAAATAAATAATTTTGAAGCATTAATGAGAGGCAAGGAAAGCTCATTTTCATTGAATGATAGGAATGGATGGGTGTCGGTTTGGCTTCGTAAAGTGTGAGTGGAGGAGAGGAAACGCGTGCCACAACTCTAAACAGTACAGGGTAGGAATGGCAAAACGGGATATTCGGCCGTTCCGTCACTTTTTATCCCATTCACTGTGGGTTTGTTAAAAAGTAAAATTGGTTGAAAATTTTGTTCTCTTTCATTAAAAAGTGGACCGCTTCATTAATTTTTCTTTAATTTTTCTATTTTTAAATTTGTTGTTATTTATATATACTAAAAACACATTAGATCAGATTTTTTACGTTCAATTAATTAATTTTTAATAGAATATATTAAAATAATTACTACTTTTATATTTTAAATTATTCCTTTATAATTAATAATTGAAATTTAAGCAGGACAAATCGAATTAAACTCACAGAATAAAATACCAATTTGATCAACTAAATTTTGGTAAGCCAAAGAGTTAATCGACTAGTCAAAGTTCACTTTACTACCCATATATAATAAAAGAAAAATAAACAATATATATATATATATATATATATATATATATATATATATATATATATATATATATATATATATATATATAACAAATGCAGTAAGTGATTTCACACTGTTTTTTAATGAAAAATAGAAATAACTTCTGATATCAGACTTTTCTTTTATTTTCAGCTCTCCCATATTTTATTTATCTACCCTATTTCTACTGCTTCACAGAAAGGATTAGATAAAATATAGAAAATTAAGACAAAAGAATAAAATTCGTGTCTATCAATAAATAAGTGTTAGTTTTTTTTATAAATAACTGTAAAATAGTTGTACACTTCCCTTAAAATTATTTATTAACATTTTCCTTATAGAAAATTAATCTAAATCATAAAACAAAATAATGGTATTAATCATACTTTTATAAAAACTAGTTAAATAAAATAATAATTAGCGTATTCATAATTATCCTGTACAGGTATAATCATATGTTATGATACCAACAGCATGTCCAATAAGAATGCATGTGAAGTTAATGTCACAACCTTTTCCAACATGCTTTTAGTTACATCTGCCAATCTCCCCACAAAAACACACCTCTTTCTCTTTTTCCAATACTATGCCCAAAATTTGAGTTTTAACCATTTTTACTGTAAAATATATTTTAATATTTTATCTAGTAACCAAATTTATTTCAGAATATTTAAAAACCATATTTAATTAACTTTAATATTTTTTAAAAATATAACAAATTTTATGGGTTGCATATCTAACATATTTCTTCAAACAATTTACATGCATGGCAAACTAATGCATATCTATCATAAAAATAAGATCGTTAATTCATAAGAGAACCATAATCTTGTTGATTGACAACAGACAACACATTTAAATACTTGACTTCTTTAAGAAAAAAAAATCTCCGCAACACGAATGTAAGTTAATTTATACACAATAAAAAATGATTGTTTTAATAAGATCTAACTAATTATAAAAATTTTTAAATTTTTTTATATGTTTTGATACCTTCATATATATATAGTTTGATACGACTTCAATTAATATTCATTTTTAAAGTTTAATTGAAGTTATTTAGGTGACACATACTTAATATCTATTATTAATTTTTTTATCTTCTTATTAAGTCAAAACTTATTACTAATATTCAAACTGAAACATCATTATTTAATTGTAATCTGACTTGGACACAACATTACACCTCAACATTTTTAAACATTATTATTTAATTGTAATCTGACTGGTATGGACACAGTACAATTAATGAACTCTAAAATATTAAACAAACATCATTCATTCTTTTTGACAATATATAACTACTTATTTTAACAAAAATTTGTTGGATGTTTTGAAGAGTCATGTAATTTCTTTATCTTATTATTACTACTTTTACAAAACTCTAACAGCATGAAGTTTGTTCTTTTCCAGTATTTTGCAACGTTGATGGATAAGGATTTAAGATTTATATTTTATTTAAAAATTATGTTTTGTTTTAATAATTAATAAGGAATTATTTAATTTTGTTAAAACCTTTTGTTTGAAAAAATAGTGAACCATTTTAGGACTAAAAAAGATAAATTGGGTTAAATTGACTTGTTTAATAAATAAAACAAGTCGATTAGGTATGACTCAATGAAAATTAACCAGTTTCGACAAATGATATATTTTGAAACTCATTTTTAAGAAATACTTCTCAAATTCTTATTATAAATATTGTTATTTGTGATTATATTTGTGTAATGTATTGGTATTGTTATGTTCTTGATTGTGATGTTAGGAAGAAAAAAAGTTGATTTTTTTATTAATTTAGAAAACAAATAGATTGTTTTTTTTTTTTTTCCAGTTTAAATTAGATTGAAAATATAGAGTGTAAATTACAAAATAACTTGTCAGTTGACACGAAATTAACATTGTATATATAAAAAAATCATAAAATCATTATTAATTTGACTCAAAACATCATATACAAACCATTTTAACCATTATAATGAGTTTGGATACAAACCAAAATATTATCCTAAAAAAACTGTAACAAACCACCCCTATTCCAATTTTTTAAATAAAAAAAAAAACGTATACGAACTTCACAAACTAACTCGCCAATACATCTAATTTTGTCACCCAATTTTAGCTACACCATTACATAAACAATACCAAAATTTTCTTTTCTTACTCTTATTGTTTAACTTTTTATGTAACTTAAATATCTTACATCAACACACATTTCATCAATGATATCAAGTTCCCTATCACTAACATCTCTTTAACAAAAATAATCATAATACAGAATCTCTTACGTAATATCATAATTCTCAAGACTTTTAATTTTGCATGGTTTTTTATGTGATTTCCTTTATTATACAAACTTTGTTCATATCAGAAGAAAGCAAATAAAATTTATTATATATGAATGCCAAAAATACACCAAAACAAGACAAAGCCAACAAAATACACCAAAACAAGACAAAGTTAACCATTAACATGAATTTCTTTTATCACATCATAATTAGTATACTTTCCAAGTATAAGATTTCTTATGCAAAGATCATTATGTCCCGTATTAAACTAAAAAAAAATGCCAATAGTGAAATAATATTTTACACTTTATACAATCCATGAAAATCTCACTAACATAATTAAATGCAGATAGATAGAATCGAAGATTGAACAAAGTAGGAAGTAAAAAAAAAAAAAAAAAAAAACAAAAAAAAAAAAGAAAAATTTAAAAAAAAAAAAAAAAAAATTTTTTTTTAAATCAAAATAAAAAAAAAAAGACACAAATTCCACTTCCTTCCTTCTATCATTCTCTCTCTCTATA
>Ga0099825_1001256_pt1 | contig 31808 bp, 8 predicted proteins | sample SiratroredBW_FD_76838 | JGI IMG/M metagenome (GOLD analysis project Ga0099825, IMG submission 76838) | Root nodule microbial communities of legume samples collected from California, USA - Siratro red BW | ecosystem: Host-associated > Plants > Roots > Nodule | place: USA: California | collected...
AGAGAGAGAGAGAGAGAGAGAGAGAGAGAGAATGGATGTGTACTGATGGGATTATTTCTCTTAAAAGAAATTTGTAAATGGTGAAAAAATTGATGTTCAGATAAAATCACAGTGTGTGTAAAATTAATCCAAACATACAGGTTAAGGAAATATTAAACACACTATACTGGATACTAATACTTAATATAAAGCGTGTACTACAATAATTACTTTTATATTCGGTATGATAAAAAAATGTATATCTTTAGCTAGTTGCAAAAATTAATAACTAAGTTTCAATTCATATCTATTTTAAGTTTTAAAAATCATAAAACTTTCCAAAAAGTTTTTAACTTCAAAATAAATTTATGATGTTAGATGAAATTGTTGTCTGGAAAATGATGCAACATTAGACTGGTGGTATTTTATTGACTATTACATTAAATACTTACCTTTATTTTTATAAAAAGAAAAATTGTTGGTAGGATTATAATCCTGATTTTGTTTACATAAAGCATTAGTTTTGACATAGAACTGATTGATGATGATGTTACTATAAGGTTGCCTGGAACAGCATATGCCAGGAGGCAGCATTTATGGCTCAGTGGTGCAAACGAAGTAGACAGCAAAACATTTTCCAGAGCTATTCTTGCTAAGGTACTTACCACTCACACTCATCCCTTTATCCATCACTTTTGGGCACAATTCCCAGCCACTGCAAAGATGTACACACAAGAATGAAGGAAAAAGCAATATGTCCTTTTTTTCTAAATAAATAATTGATTTTTCATTACTTGAAACTTTGCATTAAACTTTTTGCTTTTCAAGTTTACGCGAATGTTTTCTGTACCATATATGGTTCTGTAATATTTTCGTTGCATTTAAGAAGCTTCACTTACTAACTATCTTCTTCTCTCTCCTTTTTCAATGATGGCAAAATCTTCCACGCCCAGAGTGCTCATATTCAGGTGAAAATTTTTCCAATAGCTTTTACATTTCTGGTAGACATCGTTAAATATATTTTTTGTTTCTTAAAAATGCTTTTTGATTAGTAAACTGGAATTCGTTAAAGTAAAAGAAAAGAGGTCAACAATTACAGGAAAAACAATATGATTCAGCGGCATATAAAGCTCCCGCAACAAAAACAATATTCACAGAGAAGCTAAAATAATAACAAGACTTTTGCTTCTTGAAAACTATTTATTTACTATGGTATTTATACTAAATATTTTACATATAATTTAATTAAACCACACAAAATAAAATCTATTAAGCAATTAATTTTGTCAAATATATATTTTGACATGAAATAAACTAATATCCTCACATATATAATAGAGCAAATCAAACAATATGGACTAAAGTAGAGTTCGCCCAACATTTTTTAAATAAAATTTATTAAACTAATTAAACAAATGATTAAACTACTTTTTTTATATTTAACTTTTCCCATAGTTATATTATATTAATCATTTTTGTTTAATATTAAAACAATCCGTTACAAACTTTCACCCAATTGGAAAAATGACTAAATAAAGAAATATAACTGTACGATGATGGAGCACGTATGAATGAAAAAAAAAATGTAATGCATAAAAAAATAACTCTAGTTGAAAATCGTAATAGATTGAACCCAAGATGCTTTTTCTAATATAAAAAATATATAGTTATTCTTATTAAACTAATATTATTTATCAAATATAATTAACACTGGTTAATTTTTAAAAACAATATATGTTCGTCTTCAGGGATGACGTCGACCCGACTAAAGCATGCATGCATGCATGAATGATCAAATGAAATTCTTCTTAGGAAGAAAATTGAAAATTGAATTGAATAATTTTGTAACACTACTTCAAACATAGACATTTGGTTATACGTTAAAGTTTGTGCCATGCAAACTGCAGACAGTGGTGTGCATTCCTGTGTTGGAGGGCGTGGTTGAGTTGGGCACAACGGACAAGGTAATCAACAAACAAAGATTCATATAATGTGCTACTATTTATTCGACAAAACATGACCTAAATTTAATGCATGCATGTTTCTTAACTAACCAATTAGATGGAAGAAGACCTAAACTTCATCCAACACATAAAGAGTTTCTTCATAGAGCAGCACCCTCCAACGGCAAAGCCTGCACTGTCAGAGCATTCCACTTCCAATCCCACTTCTTCTTCATACCCTGTTGCTGTCACTGCCACTACTGCCTCACCCAACAATATTCCGAACATGAACGTGGTAGATAAAGGAGAAGAAGCTAAGTTGAATTCTGAACCAGGATTAGTAGTTCGTAACAGTTTCATACCGAGCGAACTAATGGAGCTGGACACGTTGGAGGAGTTTAGGGTCGGGTCACCCGGAGATGGCTCCAACCACTTGGATTCTTTCCCCACAGAGGAGTCCATGGCACTGTGTTCTGCAGGCTTGGAACTTCTTCAGCTTCAACTACCACCACAACCTCCAGGTAATTATATTATACTTTATATATAATATTCAAACATTTTATTTCTCTTACAACTTTTATTTCATTTTTAGTCATTTCATTTATCATATTTATCAGTTTTTTTATTTCTCTCTTTATTTCACTTGTATATGTATTTTGGTATCTTCTTATTAACGTGTTAAGATAATTTGTAATTTTTAAGATCATTAATTAGATAAATTATATTTTGTGAGAAAAGACTATTACTTAAACAACTATTGATTTATATAGGTGTTTAGATGAAATTTCAATAAATATAGATATTATTGAAAAAAAGTAACATTTCCCTTTTTTTGAAGTAATATTTTGAGACAAGTAAAAAAATCCAATAATATATATATAATTAATTAATTAATGTCTCTTCATATCTACAACCAAGAAGCTTAAGTCATTCTGCAAGTTTCTTAGTGAATGATCTCTTTCCCACTCACCTATTCTATTGTAAGTATAATTTTTCACTCCTCTCGTCGTCTCAACTAACTCCTAAAATCCTTTTATGTCAATTGTCCTTTCTTCTTCTGAGTTTAAACTTTCCAAGGCCTTTCTCTCCCTACCTACTACTAATGTGGTCTAACAGTCAACACAACTTACAGATCAATTGTTTAATAACTGATTTCAAAAAATAACGTTTTATAACATCTTTTTAATTTCAAATAACTCTTTTTATATCAATTCTAATTCGTGTATATAAAATAATTTTATTTCAACTATATTTTGAATCGATACAAAAGAAATTATTTTCTATCAATACAAAAAAGAGGGAATTTCTAAGTGACAATCCTCGTTAAAAGAGTTTATAACCTTAGTCACACAAGATATCCTACATTTTCAAAATATCATTTTATACTCAATTGCTTCTACTCATGAAGCTTTGACTATTCCCTCATACCCGAACAACTCCCGTTGCTTTAAACGTTTTACATTCTAGGCATCAATAAGCCGGAAAACCAAAATTGGTCTACCTACAATAAGCATAGTTCAAATATAAACGGGCACCTACACATGGAAGGGTATGTAAAACAAGGATGGAGAGGTAAGTTTTCATACACATCGATATCATAGTACTGAGCACAAACACCAACTGAGGTATATATTCGACAAAAGACATTAATTATAATATATAAATTATAATGTATAAATAAGTATTAATTCCATTTTATAAGATAATTTTGTTATGATGAATTGGATTTAAAGTTGATTTTCTAATATGATATTGAAGACTATCTTAATAAAATTTGTTGAAACTATTATATCACTTTCTATTGAGCCACTATCAAAAGAAAGAAAATGGATCACACTTATTAACAATAACTTATTAGTAATAATATAATATGGGAACAAAATGGACAATGTGACCATAAAAATGACATGGTGTGAGAATTTAGTTAGAAACAAAAGATATTCCTCTCTCATATTTATTAGCCGATAAAGAAAAAAAATGTATATCTTAGGCTGTCAATTTATTGGTGATAGACTTTGATAAAATTAAGAATGATTTATATACAAGTAATAGAAAATTATACTGAATATTTTGATTTATTCTTATTTGTCAACTTAAGAAAATTCACTAATCAAATATGATTATAGATATATTCACTTTACACAGTTTTCTATAAATACTTAGTTTTGAGAATATGTTTTACATGTAAGTCTCACATAAATTTTGTATGTTTTGTTAAGTTCTTATGCATGTCTTTGTTTATAGATATCCTAAAAGAGATATAACTTTCATGTCTTTCTTTATCCTTTATGTTAGCGCTTTTTTTTTAATATGTTTGATTTTTCGTTAATATCTTTTCATTTTTGGAGAAGTGTGATTCAACTTCGTTCAAAAATAAACATTCTTGTATTGACAAATACCTCCTGTGATTTTCACATATTAACTTTTTTACACTGATTTAAATATATGTCTTACTTCAAATGATTTTTTAAAAATGTGTCTAGTCTTCATGTGTGTGTTTCTTTAGACTTTATCTGATCTTCATATAGCTTACCTAGCATTTATTTTAAAGACTTTATCTAATCTTCATCATTTTATGCTTGTTTGGATTTTGTCATGTCTTCATGCACTTGCATCTAGTATTTTGTTTTTTTAGACTTTGTCTGATCTTCATACACTTGTACCTAGCACTTATTTTAAAGACTTCATCTAATCTTCATCATTTTATGCTTGTTTGGACTTTGTCATGTCTTCATGCACTTGCATTTAATATTTTGTTAAACTTTGTTTGATCTTCATATATTTGCGTCTAACAATTTTGTCTTATTTTCGTACACTTGTGTTTAATACTTTTTTAGATTTCATTAAGTTTTTTGTTTGTACAATCTACTTTTACACTGTGTTTACATTTAATGATTCAGGCTTATATATTTGTATAATTTATTATATATTAAATAAATTTATTAAACACACCAAAATATATTATTATTTATTATCATAATTATCATCCACACTATCAGATTTAGATTTGCATATAATCATACGAATTCTTATTTATACTTTTATGAAAGTTAAACAAATTTGACACTATCAGATTTAGATTTGGATATAACCATATGAATTCTTATTTATACTTTTAAGAAAGTTAAACTAATTTTAAACTTAGTTATTTGGAATTCAAATTACAAATTCTCTAAAGCAACTCATTAATAAAATGACTTTATCTCTTTTAATGGATTTAAGCATGTCAAATAACTTTACTATTTCCTTTTGAAACACATCAGCGACCATTTTCATGGTTTAGAGACAATTAACCACCATTGCCATAATTGTCCCGTCAATTTTAGATATCCTATAATAAAATTTGTATCTTCCTAAGTGAGTTTTGGGTTTTCTGGATATTATAGTTATCCCCAAAGTGTTGAAGTATAATATTTTTATCATTGATAAATGTCATAATCTTTAACAAACTCTTAGAACATTGATTTTCATTCTTATCTGATAAAACCCCTTGCAACTAATCTTACGAAAGTTTTAAAAAATCTTGAATGTCTTCCTTGGAAAAAGATATGTTATTCTTAACAAAAAGCGAATGTAAGATAATTTAGATTATATAACTAGCCTGTCTCCTTCCTAAGCAAATACACTAATCTGAATTCTAGATTATCTTAAAATTCTTAGCGGATTTAAGCCAAGTTATGATCTCTTTAAGATTTTGAAATAAATTCATGTTTTTGTCCAAATAAGAAATAAAAAATCTATCACAAACTTATTCTTTATACCTAGTTATAAATAATTTAAAATTGATGGCCCATTAGTTCATTAACTCAGTTTTATTGGTTGGAAATTATGATTATTTGTTTGAGTAAAACCTTTAATAAAATTTTCATCTAAATACACTTTATATTGTCTTCCCAAATGTGGTAGTAAATCCACATTAGGAAAAAAAGTTTAAATAATGAACGAGTCTCTCTTTCAATATTACATTATATTTCAAATATCTTGAAAATTTTGATAATATTAGTAGGGCTATAGTCACACATTTGAAAGTATATTTTTTTGATACATTTGTGATTTTCTATTTTTTTTTTTTCATGGAATGAATTTATGGAAATAACCAATCAAATATAACAACCCTCACCCCTTTCACATTCTTAACCATTAGATATGGAGACATCTAAAGCATTAAGGTGGATAGAGATACTAAAGCATCAATTACTCACATTTTTTCAGTAGCATAGTTCAGTTAAACGCACTCCTGAATTATACGTCGAAGGGCTATAAATTTACCCGCTACCTTTGCCAGCATTGTATAAGCAATATATTTTGGAAGAACTTCTTACTGTACGCATCATTTTATTAATCCATTTTTGTTAATATTTTCTTAAGTTATAAAATTCAATTGTAATATGTTGTATAACATAATTGTTTTCACACTATCATTTAATCATAAATTATCATATAATTACTAACTATTTTAAAAATTACATGTTCTAAGTGATATTTATAACGTTCTGTTTTTTTGCTTTGCAGAAAATCCTCCCTCAGAAAACATAGCACAAGGCGACACAGACACTCACTACTCCCAGACAGTGTCCAGCATCCTCCAAAAGAACTCCGGGTGGTGGCCGGACTCACCCTCCGTCAACCACCTCACCGAGTCCTTCCAATCAGCTTTCAACAAATGGAACTCCGGCACCGACGAGTACCACGGTCACTTTCACATGACAGTGGCAGACGTCACCTCTCAATGGCTCCTCAAGTACATCCTCTTCAGTGTTCCTTACCTGCACGCCAACCGGCTAAAGGCCAAGGGCGCCCCGTCATACGAGACCAGCCATGTGATGGCGGAGCGCCGTCGGAGAGAGAAGCTGAATGAGAGGTTTCTCATATTGCGTTCAATGGTACCCTTCGTAACCAGAATGGACAAGGCATCCATTCTGGGAGACACTATCGAATACATAAAACAGCTAAGGGAGCAGATTGAGAGCCTGGAGGTACGTGACCGGCACGCGGGGAAGAGGAGGATGAGGGAGGTGGAGATTTCGATCATAGAGAGCGATGCACTGTTGGAGGTGGAGTGTGTGCATAGGGAAGGTCTGTTGCTGGATGTGATGACATTGTTAAGGGAGTTAGGGATGGAAGTGATGATGGTGCAATCGTGGGTTAGGGATGATGGAGTGTTTGTGGCAGAGATGAGGGCCAAAATCAAGGAAAATGGTAAGGGGAAAAAGACTAGTATTGTGGAGGTAAAGAATGCCCTAAACCAGATTATACCCCGTCATATACCCCACCATGAGGCATACACACTGGCTTCCAATGATCATTTTTAACCATGCATTTGGATTTGAATGGGGTGAGTATTTGTCAACTGAATAAGTTTGTGTAAAAATTTAATTCATTATATATTTGGTTAACTCAGTACGTGAATTGATCATGTAAAATATCATGGACTTGCATGGGGGTGGGGGATTGTGCTATACTCATGATTGTCCTCTTTTATTAGCCTCTGCATGTAGTATACTTACAAGACAGGGATAATGATTTTGTAAGGAAAATTACCATGGACATTGACTATATATGTGCCATGTTTGTTGTATTGAATATCATCTTGAGTTCTTATATTATTTTGGTCAAATAAATACAATTCAATATATAATCTTCAATTTTACTTAATCTCTTTCTTAATGATTTTAACATGCTTATAAAAACACATTCATAAACAAAACAGATGTAATGCAACATCCATAAAGTATGTAAGCAAAAAATTACACTCTACAATAAGTCGGGATTCCTAACATAATATCTAAAAACTGAAATGGCGTCAAACTTAGAATTGAAAAAAAAAAAAAAAGTGATATGCTAAGGTTTTAGTTACCAAAACTGAACCGGGCAAGAGAAGAAGTGTTAGCTTCCTGCTTTAGTTAAATTGTGATGGTCACACTCCTAATCCTCCATTCTAGTTGAAGTTGTAGGAAGGAACTCCTTTCGATGAGAATTTCAAACCCATTAGGAAAACCAAAACGAAAAAGAACAGGAGAAAATATATAATAGATTTGATCTCACTTCTATAAACTCCGCATCCTTGGCCCTTATGTGTCGCTGGTTTCAACTTATGCCACTGTTATAACACCAACAGAACTGAAAAGTCACACCACTAACCGGTGACTAGTCTCAAATTCTCAATATTAAAGTGTCACACTAAACTCAGCAACATCTTCTCTCAAGTAAAGATGTCCTAATCTTACCAAATCAAATAATTAAATTTTACCTTCAAACCCTTGAGGGTGGTGCAGACTGTCCAACCCATTACCAGTTACCGTTTGCTCAAAAATCACTAGTTACCAGTTACCGATGGATGCACCCCTGGGTGCCTGTGCTAAATGATAACGCTAGAGCTAAATCTTGGCAAAACAATGTAGCATTTGATCACAACTTCCATATTCTTGTGGAAATGTCAGTGGAGTTGCAAAGCAATGTTTTTGCTGACGCTGTTTTCTTTTCTCATGCACCAAGAATCCTCAAATGAGTAAAATTTCTTACCTGGGCAACATCTGTAGTTTTTGTCCAATATATTGTATGATAATGTCATCCAGATTAACAAGCTAGCAGCGTGTTCATTAAGATTTAGTGTACAACAAGGAAACATTAGCTTCAAGCAGGAATCATATATTTACATGTTTTTCCTATCTTACTGTGAAGTGGAGGATTTCATTCTTCTGGCAATGTGTTCATTGCAAGGCCTTTTATCACATGTCGACATTGAAACCTGTAACAAACAGAAGGATGAAAAATACAAGGGAATACAGAGGACGGAAAAGACTAGAGACCGCATCATGAGAGAGGAAACTATATAAACAGTATATGTAAAATGAACTGCTATTTAGGGAGGCCACAAATATCAAACAGCAAGGAAAATTAACAGTCCCCTGACAAACAGTAATGATCTGCTTAGACATAAAATGCCTGACTATACCCGAAATGTTAAAATAAATGGGGGAAAAAAAACAATGAAATAATTGACTACTAAAACTATAATGTGTCAAATGAAGAATGGACGAGAGGTGGTTGCTGGATTTTTCCACTTCCAACCAAAAAAACTAAGTTAAGACTAGTAAAAATACAGGCAATTTGGTAAGCAGCATCAAGGCAACTCATCTAAACAAAAAACTTATTGTTATATACAAGATACGTATTCATAAATTGTGAAAGATACCAGATTAAATCTTCGGAAGCAGTAGCGACCACTTCCTCATTCTGCTTTCGGCACTTAAAAAGTAGCCCGAGAGGCACAACCTATGGTGGAAATGCAGTTCTGTTAGAAGAAACTCATGCAATAATCCCTCCCAAAAAAATCATTTTATAAACATATTTAGTGCATGTGATCCTACTAGGCTGCTACTAGTGTAAACAATGTAAAAAAAAACAATATTCATAACAAATATAAGCCGAACTAAAATCATTTGACATATAGAATTCATGAATTACATCAAATACAAGTCCTACAGTGAGTTTGGTAGCTTCAAAAGAAGAAATATATTCACGTAAGTACAGAGGGGCTGCTTACTAAATATAAGAGTTTTCAAAAGGACTAACTCAAACATTTTCCTGGTGTCCAACCTTTCTCGACTCCCCTGTCATAAATTTATTTTGTTATGGGAACTTAAAAGAAACTTATTATCTCAATTCTGTGAAATCAAAATTATTTTATGTTTTCTAGTTTTAAGAGAACAACATTGTATTAAAAAATAAACTAGTTTCGAACCAAATTCAATTTAATTTGAGTTTCAGTAGGTTCTTTGTCGCAAAAGTTCCATATAATCGGTCCTATTTAGCACCCTCTTGGCTACATTTGGAAGTTGACAAACACCCCCTAACAAATACTGTCTAAAACATCTATAGCCTATCATAGTGCAAGGAAAATTAATAGTTTCAGTTTCATAGGAAATCAGGCCATGGCGGACCTGCTTGTGTGAGAGGATGGGCATTTGCACCACCTCTTTTGTACAAAATTGCAAAAAAAAATATTAGGTTTTTAATTTTTGTATCCTCTAAATTTATATATTGACCCATTATCATGTGAAATGCTTGTATATCAATATAACGTTTAGATATATATATTACATGATAATAATACTTGTTATTTTTATTTTTTTAATTAATTGCTCCCACTGCTCCCCGGGTCTTGGGTCTACCACTGAATTCAGTAGGTACAACAACAACAATCATATGAAAAGATTAAATACTATTAGGTATGAGACAATCTGGAATTCAGTTTAAATTGAATCAGTCCCATTGGATAATGATGATCTTTATGATGAAATATCAGTAGTCTTGAAAAGAGTTCAAGCAGCAAATTTACAAAAGTTTCACAAGGTTCTGATGAAACAGAATGTGTGCCATATTTGAATTCAAGAAGCAACAAATATAAATAGCACTGGCTATCTTCTTTACCAAATAAAGAAATTGTGAGCATCGGATAGGCTCCACTAACAAATACAGCACACAGTGCCCTATGCAGTCAGAAACAATCACGCATTTACAACATTTTAAAGACAACCACAAATTCAATATGTGCTCGTACTCAATTTTACCTTTCTGTTATACCTAAAATCGCGTTTAGGCAGAAAATGCATAGGCTGATTGAAAGAAGAAGGGGCCTTAATTAACACAAACAATCTGATTGGGCCTGCACAAAAGAAGAGTGGCATTAAAAGAAAAACTAAAAATGCGATTACATAAAGAAAATTCATTCAAATTAAGATCCAACAAAGATTTTGGACATCAATCTGATCCCCCATGCTTAAACGAAGATCAATTTAGTCCTTCAAATTGTCTCTGAACACTAATTTGATTCCAGCTTGATGCTTCTTTCACACCATGAAAGACCATAACTTTGAACGGCCATCCTTAAGACCATGGATCTTTACAGGAACAATTTGAGTATTTAATCTTCCTAGGCCTTGTTTAATAATATTTTCATAAACACTTACAGCAGAAGAAAATAAGAAAAAATGAAATAAACTCTTTCCATAAGTTAAAATCGACTAAAAGAAGTTCTCTCTTTTAGAAGCAAGTAAAATGCATAAGTTGACCTAAACATATAGAAGTTCAATTCACTTTATATTCTCATTTTGTTGACCTAAAAGTGCTAACAGAGCGAAATTGACCTTAATGGTTATCTACTAGAGAAGTGAAGAATTACCGGGATAGGTCACAGAGCCAGCACCCTTCGATATCAATGTCCGAATCGCCTGTTAAAGAAAAAACGAAACATAACCTCCAACACTCGTTCCTCTCACAAAGCACATAGCATCTTAACCAGGAACATAAAAACATATCAATAAGAAACCTTTCTCGAAAGATTCTCAGCCGCTTTACTCCTAGCAAAATCATCGGAATCCTTGGAAACCCCATGGGAAAAATTCAACTCGTAAATATGCTGAGGTCGAAGTGGGCTAGCTCCAAGCGCCAAAACGACACCGTCTATGGTGGGAACCTCGTTGATCATGATTCTAAACGCGGTTTGCATATTCAAAAGTGAATTCATCAACTTATCCAATCTCTTAATTCCCACCTTGATATCCCTCATTTTGCTAACATGCTTTCTCCGAAACGATGGCTTCACCTCAGTGCCCAACTCCGTTTCCTGATTTCAACGAATTCAGGATGCATGCAAAGCGATGACACAATAACGACTCAAAATTCAAAATTTCAGAATTATGACATACCAGCTCCTTGTACTCCGAATGCATTGCTTCAAATTCGACGGCCATATCCTGCACCGTGCTGCATAAATTGAATGCGATCAACGCTAGCAATCGAAATTGAAGAAAAAAAAATTTCCACGTGTTTGCGATTTTTTAATAAATAAAAAAAAAAGTTGTTGGGCGTTTTGAAGTGAAGGGAAAAGACATACGAGGGGATTTGCTGGTGCATGTAAAGGACAAACCCTACGACGTCGTAGATGGTGTGAAAGATTGAGGAGGCGTCCAGGGTATCTGATGCTGTATAGATTTCTGCGTAATCCATCTTCGGTTCTGAGTTCGCCATAGTTACCGTTCTTAAATCTGCGGCTTTGTATGTATGCCTATGCTTTTCTTACATTCAAATGTCAAAAATCAAAATCAGAACCCGCCAAACGGTGGGCTCAGCTACCTACTCCTACAGGCCCAATAAAAAACCAACCCACTCTGTGGACCCAAATTAAATAACAAGCTTAGGTAATATAAAACTTGACCTGACAAAATTGTTATTTATAACAAAAGGGGCACTTTAAATAGAATTATATAGAACTATATTTATGGTCTGCTTGGTTGTTTCATGGAAAATAAAGATGGAGAACAATTTTTAAAATTTAATTGAAAGGTAAGTGAAAGGAGAGAAACTTTTTCTTTCACTTTCTCTCTAGCCAATTTTTTTTAAAAAAAAAAAAAATACGTTCCGAAGTGCATTGCTATCCTCCATTTGTCCAATCCCCGATTTTAGGTTCCCTACCCGTCACAGTCCAAAATTTTCCGCTAACAAGTTTTTTCACTCCCATTCTCCCTTAATTTTCCTAAATCTACAACGTTTTCCTTACGCCTGTGATCTACGTTTCGATTTTTCGACTTAAATTCAAAAGATTCAAGTTTTAAGAGTGTAAACATACATCCATATGATTTTACAATTTTAAATTATCAAGTTCCGTCATTGAAATTTTTTAATTATTTTTAAATTTAATCTTCCAGAAGTATATTACGGTTTTGAAGGTCCAAGTTCTCGGAGGGAAAAGAAATCAATTCAACAACTTAGGAGTTTTAGAATTATAAAATCATTCAAATCAGAAATATACTTTTGAAACTACCAAATCCTAGAATTGCTTCTTTGTTAACAAAGTAGTTCCAGAATCAGGTAAATATCAATTCCAGATGTCAAAGGGTAATTAAGAGGAAAAGAAAGAAAAAGAAACCGTTGAAATGTATCAAAAGCAAAAGTGGGGATATGGAAAAAAGTTATCTCTTGTTACAACGTTGCTAGTGTAACAGTGCCCACCATTTAGGCCCGTCCTTTGGGATATCAACCCACTAATCTAACTTCCTGTACCCCATAAAAATCTGGGACACTTCCCACCCATTCTGGCATGTACTACTCAGAATATACATTCTGAAAAATCAATTCCTTCCTGAATGAGAGGTACTTCAAATATTTTATAGGGGTGTAGAAAGAAACACTTCAACCCACTATCAAGGAATTTAACCTCCTATATCCAAACAACTCGTTTTTATATTACAAATACCACGTCTAAAACACGACAAATTCCTGTACACATTTCATCTGCCACAATAACTATAACCTAACTAATAGTTTCCCAAATCAATAAAAATTTCCTCCAGAGAAACCAGAAGATGAGGCTTTTGAACAGCTACTATCATGTATCGACACGCAGCATATAGCACCTCCTTAGCAACATAACACTCCAACCTTGATATCCTTAAACCGGCAAACTATACCCTAAATCTGTAATGTCCCCGAAAAAAACAAGCTTTCTCGAAACCTGTTCAATTATCATCGGCATCAGAATTGGAAAATCTTTACACAGAAAAATTATACTACTCACCAAATACAACTGTAGAATGTTATCCCAGAGGTTAAAATCAAATTGGCACAGGCGAATGACAGCATAGCTTTTCCATAAGTTATACACCATATCGTCTCAGGGCATTGCTTAAGCTTGGCATCACATTATATGCTTGATATGATCTTCTGAGTTCAATAATGGAACCGACCTGGATCAACAAAACCAAGAACTATTAAGTTAATCTGTACAACAGACTAGGAAGTTGAATGAAGCATTCAATGGTTTATGTATTACGTTTGAATAAATACTACTTTAAATTTCAATATTGTAATATAAGTATGACATTTGACTAAATCCCCGTATGCGCAATATAAATGATTCGATTTTTTTTTTGGTTGATGAAAGTATTAGAATTTCTTGCCTGATAATGTGCTATTACCAATAATTTTGCATGCAGAGTACAATTACAAGAATCCTCCGTGAACTTACAATGATTAAAACTGATGTAAAACCAATAGCAAACCCAGCATTGATACGCCGCAAATAGTGGTCAAGAACACTTGATATAGTGGCCAGAACACTTAACAGTAGCCCCCCTACAAATTTTCCACAAGGTAGTGAACTAACAGTAACTAGAAAATATTAGGTTCGATAATGAAATAAAAAATAACTTTTCAATTGCAGCCATTCACCAGTAGCATACCCCAAAATCGTGTGGATGCCTGAACCTTGGTGAGGTATTCTATGGTAGCCTTCCCAGGCTTTATGCTTGGTATTCTCGCACCCATCTTATTTAAATAATCCGCAATTTCCTTTGGCATGTTAGCCTGTGCACAATCCACATGTAAGACCATTTACAAAATATACACAAGTCATTCCGATATTTTAACGTAGTACGGAAAACTTTAAACTTTTAATGAGCAACGATTCAACAGATTTACAATATATGAATTTCAATGGTGTTGAAAACAATCAGAATAAACAGCTCAGATAATTGTGTAAATTAGTATGGAACAACTTTGACACTGTTTATCTTGTTCCATTCAAAATTCTCAGTTGAAAGCTAATTCAACCTTAAATTTATTCATCCACTATTTTTTCACATATTCTAGTAAAGTAAATCTAACAGCTTATATCAAACTGAAACTCGATGCAAATTAGAAACTATTTATGCCAAATAGAATATACAATAATATAGTAACAGTAAAAAGAAACTTACAATGTCAAAAATATTGAACAGGAAGACAAAAAAAGCATATATCGAATAGTAAACCCATGGCTCAGCACCGACAGAAGTTTCAGGGTTCAACATTTCCTTGACATGCTCCCAAAAAGGTGACCTTAGCAGACTGCCAATAATACCAATTTAGAAGTAAATAAAACAAGACTTTCTAGACAGCACATGTTGACAAGAATCGGGCAAGTGTGCTACCTAGCAAACTGAGAAAAGAGCATGAAAACTAAGACATCAAGATCGTATCAGAAATTTAGAGACTAATTTACCAGCCAATTCTTAAATCCCAATTGAATATTGAAAAATAAAAGTGTATTAAAACCTTGCAAGAATGCTTGGAAGTGCCAAGAGGTAAGAGGTGGTAAGAATAGGTTGCATCCCTGCTGGATTAATATTGAAAGGAATATAGGGCTCCACTTCAGTAATGGGTGATTGCTCTCTGTTTCAAATTGAATGAAAGTATCAATTGTCAACAGCATCAGCATACTCAGAATTATCATTTAATACCATCAAGACATAAAGTAGAAATTATCGGATGAGACTAAAAATAATAAGGGAATAAACATATAAGGTAAGTCCAATATAAGTTAATATTCAAGGAAGAGGTAGAGCATAGGACAGTCAAATGTACTATGTTCTCAACCAGTGGCACAAACAACTTTCCTAAAAAAACCATAATGGTAAATGTCATCTACTATGTTTTACATATGAGAGTGAGAGAATATCAAAACTCTAGTAACATTCAGATTTTCAAAGAGAACAAGGTTCAAATGACCGAACAAAGACAATGTCATTTACCTTGCAGCAGAAGCAAGTTTAAAACCATAGTACTGTAGCTTTACTTTCCTGCAGCCTTCTGTTACTACAACTGCCCACATAGTGACAACAGTGAAGATACCCAATACTGCAAGCACATACGGCCACCAGCTCACAGCACTCACTGCAATATTAATAAATACAAATCACTAAAATTACAAATGATTCCATCATATAAATATAATAATATTGCTTTAGTTATTTTCACCTTATTAAATTTGAATAACACTTGTAGTATTTTTTCTAAAAGCACTCTTGTAATATTCATTCTATATATAATGCTCCTAAAAGCACAACTAATTGCAACTTTAAGTATATTCTATATTTCAACTGCTAACTTGCTCATTGACATACTAAAATCAAATCAGTTGGCAATATGAGGATCCTCTGAAACTATCTGATCCTTATCTTATGGTCCTCTTTTTCTTTTATTTTTGGGCATGCATAAGCATGTCTGAGATATATTCGTTATCTTGAAAGTAAAATTCAATGAATATGCACTTCAAGAAAATAAAGTGTTTGGCTCAGCACATTTTAGAAAATAATTGCTTATCTTTTGCTGCTTCCTGAGAAAGCTTTTAAAAAATAATGGATTATTTACATTGAGAAAACATTTTAACTCTTAATTGCAAAAAAGTCACCTTGTTTTCTTTTCGAGCACAGTTTTCCAAAAAATTATGTAAGAAACAGTGGAAACAACTTATTTTCAAGTTTCATGTACAAACTTTCGAAAATGTAAAACAAAATAAAAACAATGTAACAAACATTTTAGTAATTAAAAGTTAAAAACAAGAAAATAAAAAAACATTTTCTTAAACAAAACAGTGCCTAATCCCTTTAAACAAGTGTCGCCAATAATGCTGTTAGTCAAAACTTTAGTAGAGTCGGAAAACCAATTTCCTTGATGTCAGACATGTTACTTTAATACGTTGAAATAAGCTTGAGAATTAAGAAAATAGGGAAGGGAGATGAGGTAAAATTTCAAAAGCCTTCATTCACATCCAGACATGTACCTGAAAGCTGAGTAAGCATCTTGTATAATGTTTCCATATACCCCGTAAGTATTCCCACACATATGATTAGAGACGAGCCTTGACCTGAAGAAGGTATTATTAGATGCAGCAGATTGAACAATAACGTAGACATCACAAAACTCCAAAATAAAAGTTAGAACCTTTCCTAGAAATTGCAAAGTAGAATAGGAAAGCAGACAAAATCAAAGCAGTAAAATGTCATTCATTGTCATCTTTTACGGTTCAAAATTACATACGATGCCTAACTAATAAATAAGAAAAGTCAATTGAGGATCATCCACTGATTAATTGCATAGTTCTTACAAAAAAAAAAGTTTATATTCATCAAAATTTCCCACCATATGCTCTGGTTATCTTTTTAAATTTTAATTTCCACAACTCCAATCAAAGGTGATATAAAGTAATAGTTTTGCAGTAAGAAAAATACCAAATCCAGATTCTGATATAGTATCACATATCCATGTAATAGTCATTGCACCACAAACCAATAAAACTGATGTCAACATTACGTGTTTGACCCTGCAAAAGTAGCAAATACTTTAACAAAACAAAATTATCTAAAATGTAAACAAAGAATTTGAGGCATGATATGCCCCACCATATGTATGAATCCGTAGAATTATGATAACAAGAAGAAAATGAGAACCATATTATAAAGCATAAAACAAATTTGAGAATAGAAATTTCTTAATGCGCTTATAAAAAAAGGTGATTTCATAATGCTAACTTATGAAAGCCAGTGGCACTTGATAAAATAAATAAATAATTATCTACTTCTAAAGACATCAGTTGGAATTACAATATATGAAAAATCATCTCTGTAACCCATACTCATGAATCATGATATCAACTTGCGAAAAAATATTGGTAGTTCAATTATTTGTTGGATTACTAAAACCTTGGAGGCAAAAAATTCTATCTAGAGTACCTATAACTGGCAGCATAAATTGAATATGGAAGTGAGTAGCAAGAAACTATTAAAGCTTCCACAATTGCAAAGCCGAATGACATCCACCATCTGAAAAGTACGGAACAAATGACCAATTAATTAATTGAAATTCCTTATATCACATATCAGATAAAGGGTAATGGAAAAACAATGTGTAGCGAGAAATTAGTTCATGCTCAAGATGGATAAATAGACCCACATATAATTCTTAATCTTTTCATGCCCATCCAGACCTTCTTTTCGTAGCTTTACTAATGAGGGGACAACATGACAGAGTACCTGCACATGAATATCATGTACAAATGCATTTCATAAAGGAAAAAACACCAAAAAAACATCAACAATACACAAGAAAAATGGGTATCTGGTTGAGAACCTCAGTGTTCTTGAGTCTTTACAATCAAATACTTCACAGTAAAAGTTATAAGAAAACCCATCCATCTTTCAAAAGATACTTATTTACAAAAGACTTATTTCCTTACAAAATCTTAAATACAGATAGCAACTTTTCCAAAGAACTACTTTGTTTTAAATAGGAACACCACTGGTTCCATATATATCACAAACTTTTAAGGCAAACTAGCAAAAGATCAAAGAAAAAAAAATCATAAAATTGAACGTGGCTTAACATCCTTTGACCTTCAATGTAACAAAAAGTAAACTTCTGCAACAAAGTCTAACAAACCCAAAAAACAAAGGGGAAATACCTGCATAATAATGGACGCTATTATCTGAGGACTAATTCCAAGCTGGAAAATAGATAGTTTGAGCTCAGCAGAGAAGTCACCAAGTTCATCTGCCAGAAGCTACATGAATGACCGTTCACATGTATAAACTCAGAAAAATATTCAAGCAAAAAATTACTCTAGTAAATATTGGACTGTTCACCCAATTCATTAATCCAACTGTTAATATATTATCTTAGGATTTACTTAAATTCAACTAGTATATATCTTATCTTATTTTAAGATTTTCATATATCTTATCATGGATTTAGTAAATTCAAATTGTAGATATCTTATCTTAGGATATTATATATATCTCATGCACAACTACAGTAAATTCTGAAATTAAATTATCATCCTTCCACTACTTTACACAGAAATAAAAAACACCAATACAATGGTCCACATTTTCTTTATCACTTCATATTCACAAACTACCCCGAGCTAACACTCAATTTGAGATCAAATATGTCCAATTTGAGTTTAGGGCCATAAGCAAATTAACCCAATCTCCTCATTTTCTTTTCTTAAATTCAACTATAGTTCCTTTACATTCACAGAAGCTTCAAATCCAATCACCATTTGCCAACGAGAACAAAAAAGGGGTTTATGTTGTAAGAGCTACAAAGTTAAACTCAATCTTCACGAGTGAGCAACAAACTGCAGCAGAAAACATGCAATACAATGCAACTTACCAACAGATGATCCTGACACAAAGCTCAAGTAGTCGTCCGGTATCAACCTTCTGTCAAACCCAGGAAGAGGAATAAAATAACCAACGCGACTAATCACAATCAGCACCGCCGTCACGAACAACCTCCTCCTAATCTCGCTCTTGAAAAACGACTCAGCCGCACCGTTTATCACAGAACCGAACCGCACAAAGTTTAGAAACCTGTTTCTGAACATTACCGGCTTCAATTGAGAGGTCACCGAGTTATCAGCCCCCGGAGACAACGCAACAGCCGCTTCCCCTCCGTGAGTCGCGGGTACAACCTCCTCGTTCGGAAGCTCATTGTTCGGAGCCTCGACGCGTGCATAATCACGTCGGAGCCGATCGGAGAAGTTAACAGAAAGAGTCCGGTTCCGCGAAGGAGAAATCCTTGTGCTGAATGCGGGGATTGTGAAAATGGAAACCCTAGTACCAATTCCGTTGATGCATTTTACGTATCTTCGTTCTGCGAGATGGAAGAGGTTTTAACGCAGCTGCATAATTAGCGTTCAAGAAGAGGCTACCGTGCTTTATATAAATAGCTTCTCTTTTATTTTCAAAGTTTACAGAGGGAAACTTACCTCTGCAAGCGTTGTGTTTCGTTTGGAAGGAGTGTGGGTGGAAGCGATTAAGGGAGAATCGCGTTGCTTCCATGGTTGGAGCTGGAAGAATAGGAGTGAGTGTGAAAAAGACGAAGACGAAGAGGGGTTTTTGTGGTTTAAAAATGGACAATAAAACCCTCACCCATGACCTAGATCCTGTGCTTCGCGAACTACAGTAAGACTATATCTAAGGATGTTTTCATTGGACAGTGACAAAAATCTATGGGCCCCTCGATACGTGGCGTGCGGTGGATGGTTTTGTAGAGTCGTGCGAGGATTAAACAATTTTACATTTTTTTATGAAATTAAATTATTAAATAAATTTAACTAATATTTTTAATTGGTGTAAAAATATATACAGTCTTATAAGAATAAAAGAATTACTCTCTTACACTTCTACCATTATATCAATCTTGTATCTCAAAAAAATCATACAAAAAGTTGTGAAATGTTGTATTTGCATAAATCGTATATACAAAAGTTAACTAATTAAAAAGTTACCAACGGACTTCTTCGGTATGAATATTGTCATATTTACTTGAAGTACACTTTTTTATTATTGTTAGTATATTCTTTTATCTTGATAAAGATGTCTATATTGTTTTCTTAGGTGAAAAATGAATATCTTAATTTACTTAAAATTAAAATAAATAATAATTGTTACCAACTTCTAGCTTTTTAATTTAAGTGAATGAAAGCATGATATTATCTAAATAGTTTTACATAAAATAGTAAATTTTAGTTTGATAATAATTAATTTTAAAATAAATGTATTTCATGTTTAGTTACACAAGTATTTAGTTTGAAAATTAAAGATGTAAAAATTTTCAATTTAAACAATTAATTATACAAATAAGATGATAATTAAATCCTTAATAAATAAGTAACTTGTACCACCAATTCTTAACATGAGACATCCTCCTATTAACTTTCTAAATTTATAAAGTTAATTATCTAATTGCATGTAAAATGATCTCAAAGCTATGATTAAGAACATTTAAGCCTTGAATTAAACTATCACTATAATTATCAAACTAATTTAGATATTATCAAACTAATTTAGATAATATAAACATATGCATATTTTAAGATAGAAGGTATTGATGTTTAGATAACTAAAATATCATTATTTTTTTACTGACTTCTAAATAGGATAGTGATACTTTAATCCTATTATTCACGTTTTACACTATAAAATTATTATTTTATTAATATAAAGCAGTGTCAAATAGATATCTTTTTTCTAACAGTAATGTCAAATTAATATTTTATTTATAAATACCTTATCTCTTTGGTTTATTGGGTTTCGAGGCAAATAAAATATACAAGAGAAAAAAAATAGAAAAAAATTCATATTTCAAGAATTAAAATAATAGAAAATAATGAAAAATGAGAAAAATAAATTTTCCAAACCTTTCACGATGTGAAAAGGATTTGTGGTGATTTATTGTGCTTAGATTTTAAAAAATAATTATGTATATAATTAATTATATTTTAATATTTATATTTTGTATAATAAAAAATAAATAGTAATCTTTAATTTAATTATGTTTTTATAAATTAATTTTTATTTTAAATTATTTAAAAAAAATATTTAATTTTTTTAAAAATATAATAATATACAAAATTTAATTTCTACTTACCATATTATTTATAAAGTTTCTTAAACTTTTCTCCCAAATCTATTAAAATCTCATAATCTTTTTCTTAATCTAAATAATTAAACTTTTTACTTATTATCACTTTAAATCTATTTAAATTCATCTTCTCAAATCTACTCATTCATCTAAACAAACACTTTAATCAAAAAAGAAAGTTAAAGACCAAAAAATTATAAAAATGATAAAATTCAAATAGGTTATTTGTTTGTATAAGAATATAAGCATTTAGAATATAAAGTTTAATATCTCAAAAATAAAATTTATCAAGATATATTTGAACTCTTGTAATTAGAAGTGAAATGTACTTTAAAAACACGAAAAGGTAAATAATCAATCAAAGAATATAGAGATGTAACACTAAGAAAAAAGGATAAATAATTAAAGTAACACGGTATTGTAGGAAACAAGGGATCCATCTCACATAGCTATGTCTCAAATGTCCAACAGTGATATGGGATTAGTCAAGTATAAAGAGGGAGCTTTCAGAGTCTGAGGATAAAATCAGAACAACCATAGATACGTCATGAAGCATAATTAACTCATGAAGAAACTTCACTCCTATTAAGAATGGATTTTCTCTTACACTAAGAATTATTCTTGATGTTCAGCTTAACCTCATTCTTTAATAGAAAATCATGTATCTTATCAATAGTCATGTACCAGCAAATTTAACGTAATTTTTACACGAAATTTTCAAAATAATATATTTTTTTTAGTGATACAATTTTATTGTGAAAAAATGTTTAAGAGAAAGTAACTTTTCTTTACATGTAACCATTCTTCTATTCAAATTAACTTCACATTTATTTTGATTATTTAATCACAATTAATTTCAACCATTACATATTCATGAATGAAAAAAAAAAACCATTTATCACTATGCATTGATTTTTTATTTTATTTACATATCCAAAAGTACAACTTGCAAAAAGAAAAGACCAATGGTGAGAGAAAATTAACTATTCCTAAAATAGTATAGTAATCTATAGATTTTAATCCTATCCCAAAACTAAAATCATATTTTTTTCTCACAATTTCTCTTGACTTTAAATTAAATCATATAATAAAAATACTATATATCCGTATTTAAAAAAATTACATCATTTTAAGAATTTTACATAAAAATTAAATCAATTTAAAGATTTTGACTCATGTATCATAGTGACAAAGTAAAGACATTTGCAAACAAATGATACTTTATTATCATAATTATATTATATTAAACATAAAATATAAAATAGTTTAAAATATATTGGAATTCTTATGTAATGCATATTAACATTATTTAAAGTTGGCATTCAAAAGTCAATACTAATAAATTAATGTCTCTTATTATTTTTATATTTGAATGCACGTGTGTTATAAATTCGATATTATTAGTTAATTAAGGTAGATTTTTAAGGTGTCTAAAACATAATCATATGCATAATTCTATAAATTAAATTTATAATCCGCCAAGATTTTAAATAAGTTAGGATTATGAACCAACTACCAAATTAGACAAGTTAGTAATGAACGAAAGACTACGTTACCAAAATATATTTCTGCGTCTTTCTTTCTTTCGAAAAATCAATTCCTTGCCTTAAGAGAAATAAGCTTCTACCATTTCTTACAACTGTATTTTAAAATTTGGTACGAAAAAAAAAAAGATAGATGAAGTGCGCAACATTTTTTTTTTCTCAGCAAAAGATGAAGTGTGCAAGCAACAAGTCTAACCGGAACCTTTGTGCCTTTTTCATTTATTATAAGTAAACAATGATTTCAGGGTCAGAGCTTCTATAATTAACATAACAGCAGCACAAAGAATGTACTAACACCCGGATTTATGATGGTTTTGTTTCTAACTCACTGCATGCAAAGCATTTACAATATCAGTTCCTTCTCTGTGTGTGATGTTTTGGCCAGTTAGTATGTCCATTCCTTTGGAAGAAATATATCAGGAGAAGAACTTTGACTCTGAGAAATAACACTGCATTGCTTCATACCCTCTTTTTCATAATTTTTCTTCTTCGTTGACTCACTGCTTTTGTATACTTCTCTGTTTCTTTGGCCACATTTGGGACCTGCATGGCATTATAGAACTTTCCTTTTATATTAGGCAATAAATTTCATGTCATGAAAATATTGTATGTAATTTAAATATTTTAACTTAAGATATTAGAATATGATATGCAAATGATATATTCTTAAATAAGGGTTAGATATGAGACCTTGAGAAGGTGAAATCTGCATGCCTAATTGGTGCACTTTTAGATTTAGAGCTTGAACTACTCGAGCTGGAAGAAGGACAGGGGCACATGCTGCAAAACAATCGTAAGGTCACTTATTTTAATGTAAATTCTAATTTTCTGGATTTTCACCAAAACTAGACAAATTGTATGGCAAAATTAAAATCAAAATAGTAGCTTTATTAAAAAAAAAAACAGCCTGTTGAAAATTATTTGATGACTAAAAGATCACAAAAAAAAAAAAAACATATTGGATTTGTTGATTCACATTAAATGTTTCTGTTCAAATTAATTTTAAAATATTAATGCCCAAGAGATAAGATAAATCAAGAGTTCATTCATAATTAATTTTTTTACAAATAACTAATTTCCTCCCTGTGTCATTATAATCCTTCGATAAAAGATTATAAAAACATCCTTAAAAAATATTTCACTCTGGTCCTAGTATTTAAATTTAACGTGTTAAAGTTAACACTTATAACTACTCATAACAATGTAACACATGGGCTATATTTATGTGCATCGCTATCATACATGTGACCCTGTGCAATTGATATTATATATACATGTGACCCTGTAGTTAATTGAATCAATCAAAATCAAAGTTGTTTTTAAAAAAAAAATAATAAAATAAAACTTACAAGACTATGATCCTATAACAAGTTATTTTTAATTTATTTTTTAACTTAACCACTTCTTATTTTGATATATGAAAGTACTAAAACATCATCTTCTCCCTCCATTTTCATTTCTCGTATTTTTTTTTTTACTTTCTTTAAATACTTTATAATTCATCTTAACGTTAATATTGTTCATCTTTATAACCAAGGTTACTATTTAAAATTTAAATAAACCTCAAAGTGTTGAGTCTCAACCTTGAGGCTTGATATTGAGTTTGAGATACCCTTTACTTTATGAGTAATTACATAGTAGTAGTTACGAACTAAATCCAATACGCTATTAATAAGGGTTCAAACCAAATATTTAATCTAAATCAATTTATTAATTTATATGTTATAAAATTTTTAGAACATGTTCTTGAAATCTTATTGTATTTAAAAAAGCATATTTTAAACTTTATATTTGATTTTGAGTATTTAAATTTTAAATAGTTAACTTAGTATAAAGATGAATGACAGGAAATTAAGACGAATCATAAAGAGTGTGACAAAAAAATTGAGAAATAGAAACAGAAGCGGGACAATGTTTTATTAATAATTTTTATATAATGTGAGACTTAATTAAATTTTTAAAAGTAATTTTAAGGATTAATACGAAATTAAATGATAAGATCAAAGCTAGATTAAAAATAACATGTCACAAGTCTGTAAAAAGTAAAAGTAAAATCAGTTTTCACCTTGGACCCGTAGACTAAAACTCTAAAGAAGTAAATTGAAACATTTTTTAACTTTTAATGTTATCTTTTTTTTTTCTTTTTTCTTTTTTTTTTTTACTTTCAGGGATTGCAAATTTATTCCAATTCACACTTTTAGGAATAATATCAACTATTTATTTATCTTTTTTTTTTTAATTTTATCCTACCCAAGTTTTACTTTCTCACAAATATTCTCTTTTTGAAAAGTAATCTCATTTGAAAAACAAAACCTAAAAAGCTTAAACCAAACACTTTTCTCAACATAAATTCAAACTTTGTTTCGTCATGTTACAAAAACTACATATTTTCGAAAGACTCAACCCTCTTTAATACATCAACCAAGTTTGTGCACGGATCAGATTGATTTTTTTAGTACAAAAGAGAGTGAATGAGTTAATTTGGTTGGTTGTATTAGGATGAGTTTGCATAAAAGGTTGACTTTTATGAATTTTTTACTCAATATATGGTATAATGGTACTCTCTGAACACAAGTTTTAAAGTAGAATTGAATTTGAAATGGAAACCTGGTTTTCTAGTTGATTTTGTGCCTGCTTTTTGGGGTAAGAACACCCCAGTACCACCACATGATCCTTGTCCCGAAACTAAGAAAAGAGCTTGCATTCCAGGCCCACCTGTGGCATGTTTAGGCCTTTGATGTGATGATCTTGCAGTAAGTTTTGAGCACTGAAGTGAACATAACATATTTAATCTCAGCAAAGGAAGAAAATCAGATGCATGGAATTAAACTATTCAGCAAATAGAGTCCGTATCCATAAGCAACCACATTAAATAGTACATAATAATATTTCACTCTGCCTCCGCCGTATTCATTAATTGCTACATGCCTATTTATAGTAGAATTCCCAATACACCAGACATGGACACAGTAGAAGTTACAATTAAACACTCCAATTTTTTAAGGCCCTTGGCTCAATGGTTAAGGAAATAAAATATAAAGGTTTGAATGAATAGCAGATGAAAGTTTCAACGCCTTAAACATCTCAATTTTCCTCAAAAAATAAATAAAGAATCCAACATCTTATTCAGAGTCTTGCAGATTGCTTACCAAATATATAGCCTCTGTGGCAACAACTAAAAATCCCTGACCTTACACCCTCTTTATTTAAACCATTCTTTCTTATGTCACTGCAGCTGGATCACGAGTGCATGTGACCAATGAGGCATGTGTCATGACATGTCTAGTTTCATGTTGCAAGCTTTGGAACTTTTCTAATAAGCCACCAAAACTTATCTATTAAGCATAGTTTTGCTTCATATAGTATGTATAGATGTGCTCACCTTTTCAATTTTTTAAAACAAAACCAGACTCACTAGCTAGATTGACACAATTTTCAGTTGACACGTTAACTTCCATCCCTTTATTGCTGAATTTTGAGCCACGCCATTTAATTAAACTACGATCTGCTTTATTTCTGGTCTTTTGTTGTTCTCAACTCAAAAGAATGTTACCCAGAAGACTAGGACAAAATACAAATTTAACAAAGCAAAAAGACCAGGAATATATATCAGAAGCATTCATCTAAAGACCCTTTTGTTTCAAAAGCAAACAGTGTGCAAAGGAATTAACAGTTCAAGTGCAAAAGCATATCTTTTATTCCCACTAACACCTAGCTAAATTTCCTTATACTAAAGTGAAAGTGTCAAATTTAAATCTTGGCAAGGCTTGCCCATAATGATTAAATAAACTACTTTTACGTTCTTGTTTGGTAGTTTCACTCATTAATAAAGTGCCTAACTCCTTTTTGGAATTTCTGTCCTCTTATATCTTTATTTAAAAGTGCATTTTACCAAAACTACGCCCTGATTAATACCTAAACCTAACTAGAAGCATATATCCTTTATATTCTACCTACCAAAATACACAAACATTGCATCTTTCTGTCTGCTACCACAACCAGAGGCAGAGAGAGTGATTAACAGAATTAGATAGAATAGTACCTGTGACTGTGTTTCCCTTTGATATCTGTAGTAACCTGGTCGCTGATGCTTCTGGTGGCTCCTCTTATGAATCTGTATGAAAGTTCAGACAACACTAATTACTCAAAGAATAATATGCTGGTGTTTATTAAATTATTGCATCAAATCGAATCAGAGAAGCCAAATGCATCATAAATATGGCCAACCCACTTGCTGGGAGAATTCGAAAAAAAAACATCGGAAAGATCTCTTATAATAATCTCTAACCATAAGAAATGAGTGCAAATGATACTATCTTCTATTCAAAATCTTAATACATTAAATTTATCGGTGTTCTTTATTATATCTTAGTCAAATTTCTCATTTTTATACCATGTGAGAATTAGACTCACAGAATACATAACTCCAGTTTCTTGTTTGGAATTGGAACAGATAGAGAAAGTGGCGTTGAAGGAAACAGAATAAAGAAGGGAAACTAAGACAATATTAGTACTAACCTTGTTGTTGGAGTCACATGCCTCGTCCAGAACATTTGATGGTAGCAAGAGTTTTCCTTCTTCAAAACCAACTTCACCATCATCATGAAGAAAAGCCATGAGGGGAACAGAGAAAAGATTACAGTGATAATGATTTTGATGAATGCGAGAGAGGGAGAGAAGCTTTTTAAACTCCAACTTCCGACCTGCAACTCAACTAAAATAACTTGCGTGTCAGTGACTGCATAAAAAAAAGTAATCATCTTTTAGATAAAGTTATCGTGAATTCATTAGTTTTCATCTATATTCATTGCAAGGTCCAAATCAATCGCAAATATATTTTAGGTATTATAGAAAAAAAATAATTATATTTTAAATAGAATTTTTTTATCATTATTCATAAATTAGTCAGAAGGTCTTATATACATGGACATAGATAGCAGCAATTCAGAAGAAGTGAGAAAGTAGTTCAATTAATTTAGTTGATAATATTTAATTTATCAATAATTTGTGTTATTATTTAAAAATTATTGAAAGTCAATCGTGCCTCTTATTTCCTTGGAGTTACTTTTCGTCTAATTAAACCCGTTGGAAGTAGTTATATATTTTACTAGTTAAAGTGTTAATTATATTCCTCGACCCTTAAAAAGACATATAGATTATCTATTTTACTAATTTTCATAATTTTTTTATTGACTGAAGATATTTTTTTTATATATAAGAGATAATTTAAAATACGTGTTAAATGTTGTCCATTACTATATATGTTACATTGAATTAAATGCAAAATCAAAATAAGAATTAATCAAGATTCCTAATTAGTGAATGTTTACATTAACTTAGTTTAAAGAGATAACTGATTACTAATCACATTCATGGAAGAAGTTTAGAAAAAATATGATTGTTTCTTGAAAAGGAATTCTCCCAAACATGTGCTCTAGTGATTATTCTTTATGTGAGCTTTTGGTACTCTCTTCTTCATTTTGTTGACTTTATGTTAACTTTTGGAATCATTTGATGTGGTACTCTAAAAATGAGAGGCATGCGTGTAAAGTATAGAGTATAAAATTAAAAAGAAGTGTATGCATCAACATACATGAATTTGTCCAGATTAAATTTAAGTTATAATAATCTTAAATATTTAAAAAAGTATTGTTTCTAATGACTTTTTCAAATTCAAGTAATATCTACTCTAATAAAAAACATATACGAGGCTTGCATAAGAGTACATGAAATAAAAAGAAAATTACATTTACTTCTCAGAAGTTATACTAAATTGTATTTCAGTATCCTCTTATTTACTTTTACATATTTTTTTATTTTAAAATAAATAGTCATTTCCTTTAAATTTTTAATAAAATGTAAGCAATATCTTGTTTAAAAATAAATATTTATATCTTATATCTTTAATAAATGACACTTATCATTTTTTTATATGTTTAATGAAATGATACTCATTTCTCTTATATTTTTTTTATAAAGTGATACTCATCTTTGTTGTTTTATATTAGAATATTTCATTGACTAAACTTAAATAAAAAATTATGAAAAATAAAATAAAATTTATATATAGGATTTCTCTATAAAAATTGAATGATTTAATTATTACTTATTACAAATAGCTTAAAAATTATTCTTTAAATAACTTATAAATTATCTTGTATAAATGTAAAAAAATTATATTATTAAGAGAATATCATTATATTATAAAGAAAATAAATAATTATAAAATATATGGTTAAATTTTTTAACTTATTATTATATTTACATATAATTTTAGTATATGTATAGCTATAAATAATTTATAAATAATGTTTAAAATAAGGAGCAAAAGCATTACCCCATTAGTATATCATGTATATTTTAAAATTAGAATATAACGTTTTCTTTTGTCTTACAGCATGTTTTTTTGAGTTTATTAGATAAAAATTAATCTTATTTACTATAATATTGTTGCAGTTGATTCGATAATTTTTTGCATACGGTAAGAATTAAACACGAATTTCTATTACATAAATTATTTTTCACAACAATCACTTAAAAAAGATTTTAAGTAAAGTGAGTTTAACTTTCTTATAATTAAATTACTCAAATTTCTGTTTACATAAATTTATGTAAATTTAATATTTTAAAACCTTATTTTTTTATTTAATTTTTAATTAATACGTTCTTTTTATAAAATAAAAGAAACAAATGTCATTTTATTAAAAATATAAAAAGTGAATTTTTTGTATATTTATAAATTAAAAGAAGTATAAGTGCCATTCTTATCAAATATATAAAAATAGAAATAATTATTTTAAGATTGGAAATAGGATTGGATGAAAGAAAGAAAGTCTAATAAATAGAAACCATGATGTGTGTAGGACTTAGGTTGGGTTCGGTAAACCCCTTCATCTATTTTAGTGTTGTTGAAGTTATGCTTGTAGTAAGTAACACTCTCCTACTTGCTCCATAGTTTCAAGTCAAAGCTTTTTTTAGCAAATAGTTTTTTATGTCAAATTGTTCTAATAATCATTGTCAAAAGATGTTTTCAATAATCAATCATCTAAGCTTAAATCTTTGAGGGGGAAAACTAGCACATATAAGTAACTATATAATAATCCTTATTATATCTACATATGTGGAAGCTAATTATAGCAACTATTCTTAACTACCTTACCAAACCCTTCCAACATCTTTGATAGAATAGCACTAGAAGCAATCTTCACCACTTTTTTCTTTCTTTTCTGCCCCACATGCTCACAACTAACAAACCCCTCACATACACTTTAAAGATTTAAGATTTTATGCCCATAAAAACAAATTTAAGATTTTAGGATATGTGTGGATAAATTTCTTCAATCAAAATTTGAAAGAAAAATATATGAAATGAGGTTTTGTACAAGTTAAAATTAATTATGTATAAGTTAATTTGTAAAAAAATAATTTCATATAGTTTCATTAAATTTTTATTTTATTTAAAAAAACTATGAAGAATTTTATTTTATGTATTTTTTTATTTTATTTTCTGAGTCCTTTTAAAAAGGTTTTTTTTAGTCCCTTAAATTTAGAAAAGTTTTAGTTTTAATCTCCCAATTTTTAAAAAACATTTTTTAGTCCAAAAATTGAAAAAAGAATGCATTTTTTTTATATAAACATCAAATTTGAAGAACTGCGATTAGTTTCAAATTTTAAACTTTAAAAATTCATTTTAGCTCCTCAAATTTAATGTGTTTAAACCTAACTTTGTTTTTAATTTTGAAGGATTAAAACACTTTATCTTAAAACCAAAATCTGAGTTATGACCGAAAACATAATTATGTCATGATTTTTCTACATGATGCACACAGAGAATTTTACCAATAAAGAAGAAATAAACTATATAAAAGATCATGGGACTACTTCTATCCTAATACCTTAATATTTAGTTTTATTTCCTTAAACCAAAATTTAAATGTTGGAAACATTATAACTGTTTTTTTACAAAGACTGCACATGTTTTTTAAACAATTTAACTCAAATAAAATTAGTTAACAGTATCATATTTTGTATTTTTTTTATAAAAAAATAAAACGGAAGAAAAATTGAAATAATAACTCGAGTTTCAGTTAAATGATTCACCTTATATTACTGTAAACTATAGAATACCACGGGTGACGAAAATTGCAATTTGAAATATTAAATGGAGCTATATTTTTAAGATTTAAATATAAGATTCTATCTTAGATTTTAACCAAAAGATTATTGCTTCATTTGGGTATAATTTCAAATTTTTTTCAGCAAACAAAACACAAAAGTGATTACAGTTCGGTGATGAATGACTGAGGATGATGACACTACAAACTGACATATAATGCCCTAATAGTATATTACTCATAATGTCAAACTTAATCTTTTGTTGTTTATTATTTCAACTTATTTAATGTGCAGGGTTTGCTTGAAGCAGGTTATCAATGCGATTTATGAGCAGTTGAGAACAGAGCAGAAAAAAATAAACAAAAAGGAGAAACAATTTTTAACAAATTTATTAGACATGTTGTATTTAATTTGGCAGATTATGGTTGGTGAAGCAAGGTTTATATTTTCTGGTGAAGAATGTTGAGAAAACTAAATACATGTAGGTTCTATATCAGAAACCAAGCGAACTAGATTGCATATATCCAAACTCAAGTGATTTAGGTCACCAAAACTCTAATCTATATATCATGATATCACACCAAGCATCAAAATTCAACACTACACAAAAGCAGTTATCGCAACCAAACCTTGTAAAACCAAAACTTATAAATAAATAAAAATAACTAACCTACGAGATTAGGTTTAATATGGAGGATTAGTCTTCCCTAACATGACAAATCAATGAGGAATTTCTTTCTTCAAAAGTGCCCTCATTTAATATTAACCCTACTTGGAACACAATTGTCAATGAAACAAATACTTGTTAGAAACAGAAAATATATATATACATATATATATATATATATATATATATATATATATATATATATATATATATATATATATATATATATATATATATATATATATATATTTTTTTTTTTTATATAATATTTTTTTTTTTTTTATATTTTTTTTTTATATTTGTATTATTATA
>Ga0099825_1001257_pt1 | contig 31805 bp, 19 predicted proteins | sample SiratroredBW_FD_76838 | JGI IMG/M metagenome (GOLD analysis project Ga0099825, IMG submission 76838) | Root nodule microbial communities of legume samples collected from California, USA - Siratro red BW | ecosystem: Host-associated > Plants > Roots > Nodule | place: USA: California | collected...
AATTCCATCCATCTCCTTTGTCTCATATTTAATTCTTTTTTATCAAACAAATATTTGAGACTCTTATGATCACTAAAAATCTCAAATTTACCACCATATAAATAATGTCTCCAAATTTTCAATACAAAAACAATGACAGCCAATTCTAAATCACGGGTTGGATAATTTTTCTCATGTGTTCTTAGTTGCCTAGAAGCATATGCCACTACATTTCTATCTCGCATAAGAACACATCCTAACCCCATTTTGGAAGCATCACAAAATTCTACAAAGTGCCCATTGGGATTGGGTAAGGCTAAAATAGGAGAGGTGGTCAATCTTTTCTTAAGTTCTTGAAAACTATTTTCACATTTTTTGGTCCACTTAAAAATTTCACCCTTCTTCGTAAGTTGGGTTAATGGCATAGCTATTCTCGAAAATCCTTCAACGAATCTCCTATAATATCCAGCCAGACCAAAGAAACTATGAATCTCGGTCACTGACTTTGGTGGTTCCCATTGTAAAACTGCTTCTACCTTGGTTGGGTCTATTGATATACCTTCCTTAGGAATTACATGACCCTAAAATTTTATATCCTCCAACCAGAATTCACACTTAGATAATTTTAGCATATAAATCTTTATCTTTCAAAATTTGCAAAACTATTATAAGATGTTTCTCATGTTCCTCAAAGGTTTTAGAATATACAAGTATATCATCTATAAAAATAACTACAAAAGAATCTAAAAATGGACAGAAAATCCTATTTATATAATCCATAAATACGGTAGGAGCATTGGTTACACCGAAAGGCATCACTTGATATTCATAATGACCATACCTTGTTCGAAAGGCTGTCTTTGGTATGGCTTCTGCCTTTACTCTAATCTGGTGATAACCTGACCGTAAATTAATCTTAGAAAATACAGAAGCGCTTCTTAATTAGTCAATCAAATCATCTATTCTAGGAAGGGGGTATCTATTCTTTATGGTATATTTATTTAATTGACGGTAATCTATACACAATCTAAAACTTCTGTCTTTCTTCTTAACCAATAAAACTAGGGCTCCCCAAGGTGATACACTAGGTCTAATGAATTGCTTCTCAAGTAATTCCTCTAACTGTTTCTTTAATTCAGTCAATTCAGAGGGTGACATTCTATATGAAGCCATTGAAATTGGTCTAGTCCCTGGTATTAAATCTATGGAGAATTCAATTTCTCTATTAGGTGGTAAACCAGGAATATCATCAAGGAAAACTTCAAGAAAATTTTGAACAAGAACTATAACTTTTAAATTGACTTCCTCCTTTGATTCCACAGAAGATAATAATAAATATCCTTGAATTTTATTTTTTAAATTTGGGTTCTCAGAAGGTTTCAAAAGAATTTCATGATTGGGAAATACCACTGATTTTTCTGCACAATTTAGGATGACTTGATTGGCAAACAACCAATCCATTCCCAAAATGATGTCTAATTGTGACAAAGGGAGACAAATTAAATTTACAAGGAATTTCCTGTTTTCAATGAACAGAGGGCAATTTAGGCAGACTTTGTCTGTAATTACAGATTTACTAGTGGGAGTTGAGATAATCATATTTGTATCTAAAGAAGAAATTGGTAATTTCAGATCCTTAACACGATCATTGAAAATAAAATAATGAGTTGCACCTGAATCATACAATACATTTAAAGTTTTACCTTTAATGAAACACGTACCTTGAATTAGATCATGATTTTGAGCAGTTTCAGCACCACTCAAGGTCTAAACTCTCCTAGTTGTTGTTGGCCTTGTCTTGGGTGCAGATCCAGAAGGATTGAAATGTGATTTTTGTTGTCCACATTCAGTTGCCACATGACCATGTTTTCCACACTTGAAGCATATAGGTCATCGAATATGACAATATCTGGTATGATGGTCATGACCACATTTCATACACTTAATTTGATTTTCTAAAGGTCTTTTAAAATTTCCAGAATTATTGTGATTGGATGAGAATCTCTGTTGAGGGCGGTCATAGGGTTTTCCCTGGTTATATCCTTTCTTATTTATTTGGAGTCCGAAATTCCTGGGTTTACTATTATGTTTATTCTTCATATCTTCTATGAATCTACACTTGTGTATAAGGGTACGAAAATCAGAGATTTCTAATATTCCTACTTCTTTCTTTAATTCGGGCCTAAGTCTATCTTCAAATTTTATACATTTCATTCTTTCGTCAGGGTGATAGAAGAAAGTAGAGTATTTCCCTAATTCCTCAAATTTTGAAGCATATTCTCCAACCGACATGTTCCCTTGTTTGAATTGCATAAATTCAATTTCTTTTGTTCTTCTCACGTCATTGGGAAAATATTTTTCGAGGAATTTGGTTTTAAACACTTCCCAGTTGATATTTATTCCCCCATTTTTCGATAATTTCCTGGTGTTATCCCACCAGTATTCAGCTTCTCCAATCAACATAAATATAACATAATTTACCTTTTGTTTTTCTGTATAATTCATTACTCAAAAAGATTTTCTCAATTTCTCTAATCCATAATTCAACCTTTTCTGGGTTATATCCTTCAGAAAATTGTGGAGGTTTGTTTCTCCTGAATTCCACCAAACCTTGTGATTCATTAGTTTCTTCATGCTTATAGTTTCTTAAAAGTGCTGCAACCATGTCTTTGATAGCTTGTACTACCTCAGTCAGTTCATGATTCCTTGAATTTTTCATCTGAAACTTTTACAAGTCAGTATTTTTTTCTATATATGTAATGGATCTCACAAGGAAAGTGGCTCTGATACCATCTACTGTGACATTCAAAATTATTATTATTATTAATAGTAAAATATTAAGTGTAAGAATTTCTTTTCCTTTATTAAAAAAAAAATTGGCGGAAGCGGATTATATGCATGGAATATAACTTTTAACATGAGCATATGGTGCTGCATAATTTAAACAAAAGTTTCTTTATTCCCATCAGTTATTTTACAACATAGCTACATATTTTACAGTACCTATTATTATTATTATCCATATATCATCTATTATACATATCTTCTACAAAAGTTTTACCTATTATACAGAACTTATTATTATTACTATTACATCTTCACCACTCTATTACATATCTTCTACAAAAGTTTTACCTATTATACATAATTTATTATTATTACTATTGCATCTTCACCAGGTAGGAGCCATAAACAAATTGATGATGGGATTATTTTGAAGGCAAGGTGGTATGCCAAAAGTCACCACTATCGGTCTGTCTAGTGTAAGAGGTACATCTTCGAAATTCACAAAAGTAAATATGGTATTAGCTCTGCCTTGAAAGGTAATAGATCCTTCCTCAACATCAGTCCTCCATTCCTGTCCCGAAAATAAAGCTACTATATTTGCTGTGACAGGAGTCGCAGGATTGGGTGCGGCCATTCTTTTATATTATAGATTCATATAGTAAAATAAAGAGAAAAGTGAGATATACAGTCTTTCATATAAGAAATTTAAAAAAACAAAGTTTAAATGTTACTTTAATTTATTCGTAATAAAATCACAATAACTCATAATATAATTAGCATGGAATACAATAGCAGTGAATAGTCAGGATAACTTAGCAATTGATATCAATCTCCTACCAATAACCCACATTATCCTGCTCATTTGAAACCTCAAGAAACAAGTTCCTTCAGCCACAAACCATATCCATTAAACTACATCATGATCATGAGCGTGAAATAAAAATAATATACAATACAAAAATCATACTTGAGAACCAGTAGCAATATGAAAAATAACGTGAGGCTTAGGGTACCTCACTATAAAAATATTTAAAAATGAAAGGTAAACCAGTATATCTCCTTTCGCCTGACCTTTTGTGAAAGTGACGTGAATCCCTAAGGTGTGGAGAAGCAAAGTGAAATCCCTGTGGTCTTAATGTGAGAATTTATGTGCATTTGGTTGTTGTTTCTTCTTCCAACCTTTGGTGCAAGGTGTCTTTTTATATACCCCATGTAATGATTACATAGTTAAGGGTTTGGTTAGTTTCTAATGGGTTTAGTTAATTTTGAATGAAAGGTTGGAGTTTATAGTTTGAATAGTGAATTGAAGAGAATATTATGTACAATAATGATGGTAAGATATTTCCTGAGCATTTATGTGTTGGCATTTTTATCTATTGGTTTTATTACCTCTTCTTCTTTTTTTTCTTAAGCTTTATATATTAAAAAATCATAACAGCCGTGGAATTTTGTAAAAGTGATATCTTAATGTCATTTTAATAATTATAATAATAATAATAATTATAATAATAATAATAATAATGAGAGTAATAGTAATAATAATAATAATGATAATAATAATAATGGTAATGATAATAATAATAATTATAATAATATTAAGTAATAATAATAACAATAATAATAATAATAAGTAATAATAATAATAATAATATTAATAATAACATTTATTTAAAATTTTAAGGATGTTACATACCTTCTATGCCTTTGACAAGGATATTGTAGTTTAATCAACCTTGATTTCACCAATGATGTTCTCTAGTGGTGTGTCAACAAATGTAATATTCGTCGTATTGATTAAGACCTTAGAACCCATGATGATTTTGTACTTTTATTGTAAATATCCCTTCCACAGGTGTGTAAATAGAATAATCATCACAATGCTTACATATTTCTTTTACTCACTTCTTGTCATTAAAATCAAACGTTATATGTTTTTTCATTCAACACATTATACTCTAATATAACATCTTTTAATTATTTTATAGAAAAAATCCCTAATCCTAATTTTCACTAAATATCTTTATTCTCACATCTCTTATTAGGAACATCTTTATCTAAATAATCATTATTAAGTATCTTACTAATATACCCATCTTCAATGTCTTCTTCTCACAACTTTGTGACATAAAGAAAGTATGCACCATTCTTACAAGTTGTGTGATATTTATTTGGTCTGCTTTATTGGATTTTTTATCTCCATTCTTTATTTCTTTTTCCAACATTAACAAATGACCATCACTCTCATACGATGATATTCCTGTAAGGACCTAGCTAATGTAAGAGTAGAAATGGTATAACTAAGATGAAGTATGAATATTTTATTATTTAAGTATAAAGTTTATAGATAGAAAAAGTTAATTATTCAAACCTCATTTTAAAAAAGAAAAACAACATCTCTCTAAGAACACTTTCAATCTATTTTCTTTGTAGATTTCTAAAAGATCTATATATCCTTTCGTACATCAAACCTCACCTTAGGGATCCTGGTGGAGAATAGAGTAAGTTTGTTCGATTAAAATTTATTTTAGAACAAGTTCCTCTTTGTTCCTTTTCTTGAGTTGGTTTTGTGATGTTTTGCATGTGGTGTGTGACGTCCCAAATTAATTAATAAAATGAAACGAATGGTTCTATTTATTTATTTTAAATTATTATATACTTAATTTAAATATAGCGAAAGACAAAGGAATGTATTAAAACCTGACCAGTGGAGAAAATATTCATGTAATTAAAATATGAAAATTTCATTTTTGTATTATATATATAATAAATTCCGAGTTCCATATATATGTATATGTATAATATAATATATACATACATTTTTTTCTTTATCGAATGTACTAAGACGATTGGCTGAGGGACCGAGTTAAGAAACCGAGAGGCTAAAAGGCCAAGTGTCGAGTGGGCGAAGGGTTGAATTGTCAATATATTATAATGTTTTTTTCACAATAAAACACATACTTATATTACACACCATCAAATTGTACAATATTTAATATTACATAATTATGTTGAACTACACACACACACACACACACACACACATATATATATATATATATATATATATATATATATATATATATATATATATATATATATATATATATATATTACTATTACATATACTTTACAAAATTATTCTCGCTATAAATATTTTACATGACTATTACATATATTATACAAAATTCTTCCTAATATTAGTTATACATTAGGCTTCTCTAATATTATTTTACATTACATTGTTGGTGAAAACAAATTGATCAAGGGATTGTTGTACACAGTCGGCGACAAGAAGAAAGTTACAACTACAGAACCATCCAACACCAATGGAACGTCCTAGAGTTGAGCAAAGGTCAAGGTGGAATGTGCAATTCCTCTAAAAGATATAGAATTCTCGACCACGTTCCAACCATTTCTCGAAAATAGGCTGAGATATCTGCAATAAAGGAATTGGGAAAATTAGGAGCATCCATCTATCTTTGATCTAAAATTTGATTTGATTCATATTCAACAAACGAGAAAAAGAAAGAGAAAAGTGAAATATACATACGTTTTAAAATAATTGCATTTTAAAACAATAAAAGTCATAAATGGTGAATATTTCGAACAATTTAGAAATATCAAACTTTCCTTTCTCAATAAATCACCATAAGAAATTTGTAAATAATATAGGAATAACAATTGCAGTGACTAGTAAATAATACAAGAATAACATTAGCAGCGAATGGATCACCAAGAGTAAAATCATAAATAATATAGAAATAACCATTTCAGAAAATAGTAAATAATATGAGAATAACAATTTCAGTGACTCGTAAATAATATGGGGATAACAATAGCAATGAATAGTAAGGATAAATGAACAATCATAATATCAACCTCCAGCCAATGATATACAACTTCTACCCATTTAAATCCTCAAGTAATAAATCCTCCATCATGCAAAAAAGTATCCCAATAAATCACAACATGGTTATGTGTGGAAATTAATAACGAAAAATCACTACACAAAATACAAATAAATTATAAGTTAAAATTAGTATAAAGAGTAATATTGAACTTGAAAATAAATAAATAAAGATACTAAATAATTAGAAAATTGTGAGGCTTAAGGGTACCTCACTGAAAAATTAAAAATAAATAACAATATATATATATATATATATATATCTTTTCCCTTACCTTCAAGAGTTGTAAAGAGTTATGTGTGAGACTTCTTCTTATTTTCTTACTATTTATAGTGTATTTTGTAATAATTACTATGATTCCATTTGGTTAGAATTTAGTTAGATTCTAATGGTGAATGTGATAGTGCTAAAGTAAAATTGACTTGGCATGGTGAAATGATGAGAAATGACCCAAGTTTATCAAACATTATCTGAGCATTAACATTATTTCCCTAAATATTGAACCAAAAGGTTAAAATCTAACTAATCTAAATATTCACATTATTCATTATTTTATTTTATATATATATATATATATATATATATATATATATATATATATAATTTGTTTTAAAAAAAAATTATCACATAAATAATAATATATATTACATTCATATTTTTCAAAATTTTAAATGGTGCTTCTAGGATAACAATGAATATTTGTTAGTCCTAAATCATAAAGGTATGTTCATATCATCGATCAAAGTCTTTTGCATGGATGTTAATTTTCCTGTATAATAGGAGAAGTTGGAAACTTGACTTTAAAATAAACAAGCCTTAATAGATAAGGGAAGTTGGTTAAGTTTTGGTAATACCTTAAGGTAGATGATCTGGATGTAAAAGTTACACTATCACAATAATTGATTTTATGCAAGCATTTGTGTGATGTTTATATATAATTCAAATATTTGAGTTTGAGATAAAATTGCTTGATTTAAATGAATGAATTCAAATTGAGAGACTTTTTATATGTTAAGCAATGAAAAGTCAAAATATTTTAATTAAGTCAAATTGGTTCAGGTTGTTATTATTTTAAAATAAAATATTTCTTTTTTAATTAAGTAAAACTGGTTTATGTTGTTGTTATTTTGAAATAAAATATTTCATGTTAGGCCTAATAACTGAATAAAAAAACCTCAGTTTAAACCAATTTGACCACTTGTTATATTTTGCAGAATTTTTGAATTATTTAGAGTCCCTGGAAAAATTCAATTAATTGAAAATTCAAGTGTTTTAGTTGCTAGGCAAGTCAAATCCATTGGGCAAGCTCTTTAAATAAAAACTTCCAGTGATTTGGTTGTTGGGTGAACCTACTCTTGCTAGGCAAAATTTAATTAATTAAAAATTCGAGAGTTTTGGTCATTAGGTTAGTAAGTTCTAGCTAACCAAGATGTTTCTATATAAACTTTCATTAGTGTAGTTGTTGGATGAATATCTTGGTCGTTGGACAAGCAGATTTTTCTCCAGGTGACAAAAATTCACTAGGCAAGTGATACCTTTGGATGAATGCAAAATGGTTGCTAGGAGAATTGCAACATGTACTTAATTCACTGGACAAACAAAGTGTTGATTAAGCGAGAAAGTATTTTTAAAACTTTGAAAACATGTCTTTAAACATTTCTAAATACTAAAATTTGTTAATCTTTCATCTAATTATTATATTGTTGATTAATATATTGGCAAATGTTATTATATTGATAAATGATGAATGAATGATAATATTAGTAATTAAATTGAGATGAAATGTATATGAATAAGAGTGTATGACGTTATAGTTGTGATATAACATTGATGTGTTAGAAATATAATTATTTTCAAGAAGGGAATATTGTGTTAAGATGTAAGTGATGTATTGAATTAGGGATTTGTGAAGGAGATACCTTGACTATAATGATATTATGATTACATAGAAGAAATTATCAAGTAGTGAGAGTCAAAGGATGTTCATATTGTTAGGTATCCAAGTGTGAGTCTAAGTCCCGTATTGAGTAGAAATGAGAATGTTGAGCAACATATAAGAAATAAGATTCACAAACCTAATACCTTAAGGTTTTAGGTTGAAGGTGGTGTCATTTCCTTGTATGAGTTAGATTCTTGTCTCATTCTTGTTCGTCTCCCCAGTGTTTCCCTCCTCTGATTTTTCCAGCAAGTGGTATCATGGTATCAGAGTCGATGGTTTGTATTGAAGTCTTCCTGATATAGGTGTTTCTGCTCGAGGGGGAGTGTATCAATGTGGAAGAGGGACTCTCACTTGAGGGGGAGATTGTTAGGAATCCAAGTGTGAGTCTAAGGCCCACATTGAATAGAAATGAGAAAGTTGAGCAGCATATAAGAAAGAAGACAAAAAAAAAAGATTTGATGAGATTGACTGACCCTATTACATGAGTGCAACTACTGGACTGATAGTTAGACCCTTGGTTTTGATGAGATGTGAATGTAATATGTGTGTATGATTTGATATATACATGTATGAAAGTTTTAAAATCTCTAACTTACCACATGTGTTTGTGTGATTGTAAAGAAAATAAAATGTAAATATATGTGTGTGATAATATTAAGATATTTGGTAGTTGATATAACTGTTAAAAAGAGATGTTACAACTTCAACATCATCTTCAGACTCAAACACATAAACAACTTTAACACCTATATATTGATGGATTTGTTAAAACTTTGATCAACATTACTATCTCTATCATCATCACTCACATTACCTTCTTACCTTTTGTTTCATATATTATCTTTTGTTAAGTCTATTTCACTCTACCAAATTTTAAAATAGGAACATAAAAGACAAAATCCAATCCAATTACGGCAAAAACATAAACATGTGTATTTGTATTCTTTTTTAGTGTTTACAAAATTGATGTAATATTTGTTTACGAAAATGGGTAAGTCGTATTACGAGGACACGACTTCAAGTGAAGAAGTCATGTCATCGTGATACAACTTTTGACAAACATGAAATAAAAAAAAATAAAACTAAAGTCGTGCCTCCTTAATACTACTTATGAAAAAAAATAGATTTACACCTATTTCATAAAAAGCAAAAAAAATAAAATTACACCTATATAATACTTTTGCCATCCAATTATTCTATCTTTATCGATATAATATAACTAAATATCCATAATAATAAAATATCACTATTGTGGAAGAAATTATCATCATTATTTGTTCCCGAAATATTCTTTAATAATTTCAATAACTTCAAAATAATTCGACTTATCTATATATACGTTACCGGTTAGTTACCGGTTGTTATAGAAACTCCATTTCTACAAATGTACAACTAAATGGACAAAGAAACAACCAACACCTTCTAAAATCGAATTACACAAATTTTCTTTTTACACTCTATCCTATCGTTTACGGAAATAAAAGTCTTTCTTTTCACTTTGATTCTGTTTTTTTGAAGGAGAAAGTGCTTCATCAACTACTTAGTCAAATTGATTTTCCTAATAAAAAATAAAAATTGCTTCCACCACCCTCCATAATTCAAACACACACTCTAAGTGAAACTGCTTTTAGTTACGTGACAACAATAATATGGTGATTTGGCTGCCACGTTTTTAACAAATCACACATAACATAATGTACTTAAAATATAAAAAATATAAAAAATATGAAAAGCCATTCTTTAAAAAGTAATAAACTGAAAAACAAACATTTTATAGATAGTTATAATATAATAAAAATACATTATTTTTATATAAATAAAAATATTCATATAATTATTGGAAAAGAAATAAATAATTTCCATTAAAAGCTAAGAATATAGACAATTTATTTAAAAAGTTAAAATCACAATTATTTTGAAAGAAGGTAAACAAAAGCAACGGCACTGTTTCAAGTTTTTTCCGTAGACACGTCTAACTTATCTGTTTTACATACCCATACGGTGAACTTTTCTTCTACACATAGAAAGTTCCACGTCAAATTCTCCCTAATAAAATGTACAAAAATGGAAACACACGCGTCTAGCGTGTCTTAATAGGGCGAAACTCGATTTTAATTTCATTATCATATAGTTTCTCTTAAAGTCTTAATAGGTTCCTGAATTGAAAATTTATTTTCACAAGAAACCGCAAATTGACATTTTTCTAAGAATTTTAAATTGCCATTTAGAGATTCAATTATAAAATTTGTACAAAATCAGTAATCCAATTACAATAGTTTAATTTAAAGAATTAATTATTTTTTTTTCAAATAATTTAGACAATTGTTTAATTTGGAATTCGAAAGTAAACAGAAGGGAGCAATTAATAAAAGGAAAAACTCCAACAAACAAACCCATGAAATGAGAAAGCTGATGTGATTGGATTTCAAACCAAAGAATGGTGGGGCTGTGACTCTATTCCACTCCCATGACACCATCCTCGCCTCCGCCGTCCGACAATTCCGACGCCGAGCGCCGTCTTCGCGAAGCGGAGGAGCGCCTCCGCGACGCCATCGAGGAGCTCCAGCGCCGGCAGCGCCGGGCTGCCGCTCATGCTCAGCACCACCTCCGCGTGGAATCGCCTCCCTGCGATCATGGCCCCGACGAGTCATGCGTCGCACACGCCATTGGCAACCTCTGTCAGACCTTCCTTCTCTCCTATGGCGTCAGAGTCGGCATTGGTATACTCCTCCGCGCCTTCAAGCTCGTTCGGAGGCAGTCCTACTCCTCTCTCCTCGATCTTAAGGTTACTTCAAATCAAATTAGGGTTTCGAATTTTCCTTCTATAACAGCATTGATTTCTTACTTGAATCAAATATCGTCCTCGTGTCAGATTTGAGGTTTGTTTGTTTAGCTGAAACGTTTTCTCTTAAAATTCAGTTATGTTTTGATCGGAATGAGCAGAACGTAACAGAACCGGCGTTTTGGAGTAGCTTAAAGCGGAATTTAAAGCAATTGCGCTTTCGATTTTCTTTATTTTAATATATTCTATTGAAATTGATCCAGCATATGTTATTCAGTTCGGTTCAATTCTTCCGTAGCTAATATTATTTAGTGGAATTTTGTAGCTTTTTGTTGTTCTTAGGTAATATTTATGTAGCGTGGAAGTATTGACAGTCTTGCTGTAGATGTTAGCATTTCGGTATTTATGTATGTGGAGAATATATGAGGTTATGGATATTGTTTTTTGTTGTTTCCAGCAACTTGTTTCAGAGAAAGATCTAATAGTCAGGGAAGAAGCATGCCGAATTGGTTTACTTTTTGGTGGTTTCACTGGATCTTATCATGCTCTTAGATGTTTGTTGCGTAAATTGAGAAAGAAAGAGGCACCACTTAATGCGTAAGTTACAAGTCGAACCACTCCCTGGATTTGTCCTTCTAGCTTCTCTATTTGAATTATTTATTTTATTTTTTAAGTTTTTGTTCATCTATTTTTAAAATTTTGGAGATTGTTTTATGTGTGTGTTGGCACGTGTTGCTTATTTATGACTTTGTTTAGGGCGATGATGGTGCAGAATTTTAGCAGGTTCAATAGCGGGTTTCTCAATTTTGGCGTTGAATGATTCAAATAGGAGACGTACACTGGCTTTGTACCTGCTGGCTAGGCTGGCCCAGGTATTCTAAAGTGCATCCCCAAAATGATTTCTGGGCAATCTGACTTACATGGATGTATTTAATGCATTTTTAGCCTCTTGAAAATGATTTGCATATGCCAGGCTAATACATATTCTTATATATTAGTGTGCTTATAACTCTGCAAAGTCTAAGAACAAGTTTCACCTTTGGGGGAGTCATTGGAGGCATGGAGATTCATTGCTGTTTGCTATTGCTTGTGCACAGGTATTCAATCTTCATTCTGACTTTTTGGGCTAGGGTTTACTCTTAACTATCACTCTTGTAATCTTTACGTGTGCCTGATAATTAATATTGGTAAAATAACCATAAAACTAGTGGGAAGCATTTTTATGAATACCAGCAAGAATGTTTTTGATCAAAAGCTTTTATATGTTGTTACAAAGCTTCATAGCCAATTCTGGTGAGAGAAAAAAATGAATAGTTGTTGGACAAAATACAACACTTTTTACTTTCCTCACAAGTCATTTCACAGTAACACGTTTCTACCATTTAGCATGTTCTCATAAAAAGCTGAGAGAAGCCATGTGAGAAGGTTTATTCTGTATTTTCTTAATAATGCCCTTGTAGCTGATTCCTCCCATTCCCAAAATGTTAAGTAAATTACCTTGTATAACTACTAGTTAATGTCTTAAATTTTATTGTTTCTAGGGAGATGCTTTATGGGTTCCTCAATGTCTTTAAAATATTTGTCACTCTTGTTTTCATGTAAACCTTCAAATTTTTGTCTATAGCATCATCTTTTATCTCGTTTCATGAAATTACTTTTATTAATTTTACAATCAAAAAAATATTTCAGGTTATGTATGCCTTTGTTATGCGTCCTGAGAGCTTGCCAAAATCCTATCAAGACTTCATTCAAAAAACTGGGCCAGTTGCAGAACCTGTGTATAAAGCTGTGAGGGATAGCTGTAGAGGTCATCCAGTTGATGTTGCTTCACTACATACCTATTTATCTCATGTAGGAAGGTCTGACTATGTAAAGTTGGAAGAATTTCCCTCCATTATTCCGTGTTCCATCATTCATCCTGAAACAAATTCATGTTTGGCCCATCAACTAAATGCAACTTCGTCAACGTTTAAGAAAACATTCCCGCTTTACTTCTCTTTGACCTTTGTGCCTTTTGTTGTTCTGCACCTACAGAAGGTATTCTCTTACCAAATTATTTCTGTTACTTGTATATCAGCAAATCAAATACTTGCATAATTTATCAAGAAAATAGTTTTATGTAAAGAGAACTGTTATAGTTAATTTGGAAGTGTTTGTAGCAAGTGTCCTTTCTAAGGCCCTGGAAGGAAAACACAGCTAAGAAAATTGCTTGTGGTTAGGTTCCTTTTTTATTTTGCGGGCTTATATAAATTTTTAATTTTTATGCATTGTCAGTGTAAAGCACATAGTCAGGTATGACTTTTAAGGTATTGTTATTGTAAAAGTCAACGAACTTGCCCATATAACCTATGACATTTTGTGATTGGTCAGTTCATAAAACTATTTACTCTTAACTTCATGCCCATAACTTAGCTACTTAGTGCCATTCTTGTTTTAATTTATAGTAATACTCAGTGGACATTGAAGTTTGAAATTGTTATTTTTTCCTTTTCATGCAATTTAGTACATGAGAATAGTTAAATGAAGAGTTTTTCGAAGTTCAGGACTGATTTCCAGTTTACTCTTGAGGATTTCTTAAACATAGGCTCCTTATCTTTATCCTACTATAATGCACTTGTTGAGGTGACTCAGTTACTGCAGTATGAATTAGTTCATTAGGGTTTAGGTAGTCAAACTCTTATGACAAATTACTCAAAATCTTGGTTTCATTCTTCACCTTTGTCTTCAATCTAACCAATGTGATTTTTTTTTGGTATTTCCAATGTCATTGCTTGATTTTAAGATCGAAACAAATGTTTTACTGAGATCTTGCTAATTTTAACATTGAGTTGTTTTTGTGCTTTGAATAAGATAACTAACCGACTTCTGTCTACATCAACCAACATCACCACTCTTGCTTTTATTGCTGACATTTCTGTAATTTTTGTACATTCCTTGTTGCTGATGAGAAAATTTATGTTTTTCAGTTCACTGATGCTCCTTTCCGTACTTTCTGGCTTGCCATTAAAGGAGGTGTTCGCTCGACAACCTTTTTGTCTGCTTTTGTTGGAATCTTTCAGGTGTATTTTTGTTGTTATCGTTATTGTTATTACTACTATTATTATTATTATATTTTTTATAGATAAATGTAATTTTAATGGTCTGTGTGTCTTTCTGGTTCTGCAGTCAGTCATATGTTTACATAGAAAAGTTTTCTCAAGAGATCACAAGCTGGTATATTGGATAGCAGGTGGAGTATCTGCCCTATCTGTGCTATTGGAGAAAAAGGCTAGGCGTGGTGAGCTAGCTTTATATGTTCTTCCCAGAGCAGGAGATTCATTATGGTATATCTTGGTGAACAGGCACCTCCTTCCAAATATCAGGAACGCTGAGGTATACCCTCCCGATTTGATTTATATATTTATTTTTTTTATATAAAGAAGGACTGCAAAAACATCACTATATAACTTGCAATTCCGATTAGGTTGACATCCCAAGTTATATCAATTATTTGCTGCATACCCAAATATCATAAAAACTAACAGAAATACAAAAGAGAATGAGGGGACTATACTAAAACTCACTCAAGAAACAAACCTATTACTTGGTAGATTTCATCTAATCCTATAGAAATCAAACTTAATAAAATCTGAAATAAGATCCCATGACATAGTACGCCTATGTCTAACCCCCAAAGCAACAAGTTTGTTGGCATAATGGTTTCCCTCTATATGTATGAGATACTTAAAATCTTCATACTCCTAAGCCTATTACAACATATTCTGTCACCAATTAAGAAGATGCCAAAGAACGTGATAATTGGAGAAAGCTTGAACTACCAACATAGAGTCACTTGCAATACTATGCCATCCTTTCTCAACTGCAATTTCAATACCTCAGATAGCACCAAGAAGTTTTGCATAATTAGCTGATCTACACCAAGATAGTGAGTGAAACAACCAACAAAGGCAGCAACTCTATCATGAAATAGGTCCCCTACAGGCAGCAAGACTAAGAGCACCGTGAGCAGCTTCATCAATATTACAGTTCGTCCAAAAACAAGGTGGAGATAGCCAAAATACTGGTATGACAGAAGGAACTAGACCCAATTTAATAGAGATGCCAAATGCTTTAAGAATGCTGAACTCTTTGATCTTAGATTTCACAGAATGAGAGCATATATTACCGAATATGTTCAAGATAGAAAAGACACGGTTTTTTGAAGCTGGAATAATGAATCATATATCCTTCAGAACAAATAGATTTTTGGCTATACCTAATGGCATCAATGACATAAGATGGCAGCATGATGATTAATATGAAGCACCAATACATAGCAACACCCAATCAAGGCTTTGATGATCATGCAGACCTGAACTAACCACAACTTAACAATAAATTGAAAAATGTGCATCAATTTCAATGTCATTCCTACAATGATGACAGCTACAAACAATATACCAACCACATTTAAGAAGATTATCATATGTGGCAAGTCTATAGTAAGTCTATAGTGTAATCTCCATAGCAAATTTCATACCCACCATGAGTTTCAAATCCTAGAGGAATCTATCATATATACTTTTTCTAAAGTTCCACAAAGAAAGTCATCCTTAACGTCAAATTGGTGTAATCTTTGCAACCAATTTGACTTTATATTTGTCTATTATCCAATATGCCTTATATTTCATTGTAAATATCCATTGGCCTCCTACAATGTTTTTGTCTCTTGGTTTGTCAAAAATCTCCCAAGTTGAGTTTTTTTTCTAATGCATTCATCTTTTCTCATGGCTTGAGTCCAATTTTCACTTTTCATTGTTTCTTGGATTGAGGTATGAAGTTTTGTGGTACCAATGACAACAATAAAGTTTCAATGATTATCAGGGCATGCATATTAAGAAATACGATATTTAACACAATATTTTTTCCTTTCTCAATGCGATGGGTAAAATCTCAATAGCACATACCTCCTCCTCCTCCTCACTATTATCATCAGGAATTCTTACCACTGAGTCAGACAAATCTTCTTTCGCTTAAGCCAAAGTGAATTGTTTCCTTTAATATTTTATGTTAAAGAATTTGTCTTCTTCCTCACTTTAGGTCGGTTTTATTTCATATGTGGTGTACGCATCATTGAGAAATCGGACATCTTGGAAAGATATAGTAATGACAAGAAGAAGAGCTCATTCGCTTCAAGTGCTTTCTCTCTGGAGCGGGAGGACTGACAAAAAGATTTTGTTTTGTGAAAGGCGATATCCAGTGATAAAGACATTATGACTTTGAGGATGATAACATTTGTATCCTTTTTGTTAGAGGAATAACAAATAAAGACACATTTAATTGCTCTAGGATCTAATTTATTGTGATTAGGATTAGGAGAGTGAACAAAAACACCACATCTGAAGATCTAACAATGTAGACTTGATACTAAAGAAGAAGAGAGAACAAAAGACAATATAGACTCACTAGGACTAATGTCATTTAAGAAATATGTGTAACCTATTGATGAGGTATGTGACCATTAACACAACTTTTCCCCATTAGCTTTTGAGAGCATACATCTAGAAAAAGATGGCTCTAACCACTTCTAGAGGATGACAATTCTTCCTTTTTTTAACCCCATATTGTTGTGGATTTCTAACACCTGTTAGTAAAAATACCATGAGACAAAATTTTGGAGAATTCATGATTCACATATTCAGGGCAATTATCATATCTAGTTCTTGCGATGTTTTTTCCAAATTGATTTTGGACAAGACAACAAAGATTTGAAAGACCTCATATTTACTTTTCATACAATATGTCTATATGACACATGGACAATCATCAATAGAAGTAACAGACCATTTTGTTCAAGAAATAGATTCTAAAATAGGTCCTCAAACATTAGAGTAAATAATATCAAATGACAAATTACTCTTTTTTACTACTAATGGAATAAGATGCAAGATGATGTTTTGACAATTGAAAGACTCAAGAGACTCTTTGGTAAACAAATGAGTGAACAAGGGTTTGACAAGACTGAATGAGGGAGGTCCAAATCTTCTATGATGAAGCCATATTTAGAAACTTACCCATGATTCTGCTGTTGCATGATGGCTTATAACTGCCTTTGTTTTGTTTTGGTCCTTGGACTCTAACAAATACAATTCGGTCTGCCCCTTAGCAATTAGAATCATCTTCCTTGTGCTAGGGTACTAAGATACTCAGTAACAAGAGAAAAATATTATTGAATAATCCAAGTATTTTGTAAGTTTCTCTACAAAGATAAGACTATTGGCCAATTGTAGGACATATAAAACATCCTTCATGTAGCTTGATCCTTCTTAATGGCCTTAGAAATAACAAGCTGAAAATCTTTTGTGGTATGATCTTCTTCATGTACTTAATCATTTTACCACAACTTCCTTTCTATGCCAATGTCCTTATCCTTTGAAGGTTGATATTGAACTAAAGCCACTTTGCCACATCACGATGTTTACTTCCCGAGGAGACAAAATTGGGTCAACTGAAGCAACCTCAACAGCTGCACCTCTGACCACAGTTTCTAATTTACACTTCCAAACTTTTATTGGCAAGTCTTGATTTGAGGATCAACATAGTTTGAGTCATGTCTTTTACAATTACTGTTTTCAAGTCCAATAGCTTAGCTTGACAATGTGAACAAAAAGCAGGAAGCCTTGCAAGATTTGATCAAGAACAGTATTACTAAGATCCATGTCAAGTATATCCTTGGAAAGTGACCAAAAGACCTATTCCAAGTAGCTGCATCAAACCTAATAGGCACACCAATCCCATTGAGTATAGAGTAAATAATTTTGGGACTCCAATACTCCTGTGGCATTCCCTAGATATGTACCCAAAAATGAGCATGATAATTTCTTTGCCTTTCAGGATTGAAATCAGGGGACCAGGAAAAGCTGAATAACAGTAGGATTTAAATCCAAGAGCCAGCAGATAACACTTGTTTCGTATGCTTAGAAGATTCAAATGAGAATTCAATATAGGCACTCCCCAAAGAAATCAAATTCCTGTTCTTGGCAGGATTCCATAGAGACAAAAGCTTATTTTTAACAGCATTAACCTTTAGAGAGTAAACGCCTTTTATGAAGAATGAACCGTACACGATGATGATTGTTGCCTCCTACTAAACCCGCAAGGTATTTATCTTCCAGAATTTTAATTGCATAGCATCACCCTTAGAGTAGAACCTGGCGGAGATGAATCCTTACCAAAAACAGGAGTAGTAGAAGGCTGAGAGGCCTCATGAGAAACAATAAACTTACAAGGAGTAATGGCAGACAAGAAGTTAACGAAAAGTGACAAGAGAAGAAAGTGGCGTGGATCGCAAGCAAGGAGAAAGAAGGTTTCTTGAAGTACGACATGATTCACTGGTCACATCTCCTAGTCCATTTTTCTGTTAACTTCTCAACTTATAATGAATTAAAGGAAACTCTTCTCTGATCTGTTTTTCTAGCATTTTCCAAAAATAAGTTTCTAGTAATCTTGTAACACAGCCATACTTTGTTTGAGATGAAAGTTAGTTTTTACTGTCGGTACCTCTTTAGACCTTTTTACCTCCAATACCACGCAGTTAGAGAATGCGAGTGTTTTATCAGTTTAAAAACAGTGCCTCTCACCATTGCCGCTCATTTATTGTCATTTTCATAGTTAATCATGTTCATGATTCTTGTTGTCATTTTGTTTAATGGTTTAAGGTCCTTTATGGTTTAGGAAATTAGGCTTCCATGACAACTATAGAAATTGTTTCATTGTATGCTTTCAACTTGTACAGGTTTTCTTGTTTTCTCTGTGTATGGGAGGAATAATGTATTACTTGGAACACGAGCCAGAAACCATGGCTCCATTTCTGAGGGGCCTGATCCGTCGGTTCCTTGCGAGCAGAATCAGCAATCCAAGCCCACCATTTAATCGGACTGCTTCCTACGCATACCTGCAAGCTATTGATGGCATGACTCCACCAGCATTACAGGAAAAGAGGGATACTGAATCTTCCGAAAAGTACAATCTTGAATCTATTCCTGGGCTTTAACATTGGTTTTTTTTGTGTTGGGAAGGGGTGGTCTTTGAACTAATGTTTCTTATACTAGGTTATAGGTTATCTTGTATCGGGAGTAAGGTTCCTCATTTTTTATTGATTGCCGATGAAGGTGCTCTCAATGTTTAGGTGTTCTTATTGCTTTCTAGTTGTGTGCGATTGTCAAAAGAGAAAAAGTTGTGTCAAAAATAAATAATAAAAAAATGATCTGATCATGTCTTCAAATTTAGTCAAGTGCTTGATGGAACAACTAATCTACATGATCATATTCTGACAAATAAAGGGACCATAAAAGCTACGGGTGATAAAAAGTTCAGATTGACTGATACTTTAATTCTTGTGTGGATTTTGAACCTAAATAAATTATTTAAGGGTGGCAGCTCATTTTGAATTCTCAATTCTGTATTTGAACATTTTTTGTATTATAATGTTAAATCGCTGGAATTAAATGATCTTTTTTTTATTTAACATCGCAACAAGTTTCGATTTAATATTTTCAGTACGTATCGCGACGTGCAATAGCAAGTTTGCATTCTGAGTGGGTTTATTGGTAATAATTGAAATAATCTTTTGCAAATATTCTGGAAATTCTTACGACTTTGTTTCATTTACATTTATCGGGCAGGAAAATATCTCCCAACAAATTATTCGTACGATCGATTAAGAAAAAAATACAATTAATAACCCAAAATACAATACAATTAAACAATGAAATTACAAGAATGTCAAATATTTAAATTTTAAAATTCTTTTTTTTAAATATTCCATAGATAAATCAATTAAAACTTTATACTTTTGATTTTATATTTGTCGAAAATTTAAGAAGAAAAAAAATGTGAATCAAGACGAGAGTAAGACCAAAAAGTAAATAATTAAACAAAAATTCACTAAAATTTAAAATTCTATAGTTTTAAGAACTTAATTTTGTAAGATTTTTTTACCATTTAATTTTCTTATTCAAACATATTTTAAATTCTCTGAAAAATAAATTATTCTCATAAAATGGAGCTAAGGGTATTTTGCAATGGATGATATTTTTTAGAAATTGTTTTACTCATTATAAAGATTTGCTCTGGTTATATAATTAAGATTAAAGGGTGGACATATTGAACAAGAGAAAATAAGTTCTTTCTGTGAAGACTTTGTTGCGGTACATTGTTGCTTCAGGCAGACGTGTCAGCATCGTAAACCCAGTTCCTGAACTCTGTTAATTAAAAACATGTATACACCATTGCTACTGAGACCGTAATTATAATTAGAGTAAGTCACACTTACACTCCGAAATGTTATCGAATTACTTATAACAACTTTTCTTTTTTCACATTTACAATAATCACCCTTATAATATAAAGTGACACTTTTTCTACCAATCAAGAAGAATCAATATAATTTATAGTGTTAGTGTAATATCATAAAAATCCTTCTATAAATTTTATAACATCCATACACTATCAATTTAGATTTTGGTGGAGTACTCACAAAATGTTACAGAGAAAATAAATGCGATACCATAAAATAAATGTTCCATAACAATGGAAAAAATTTAGTGGATGATAAGAATTCAAACAGGTCCATATGTTTGCTTAACAAATGTTGTAAGTAAGCTTGCAAACCAGCTTAGTCTGCAATACAATCTTACATTGAAGTTCAGTGTATCGAGAGTGAAAGGAGGGTTTCGTACTTAAGGATTCTTACAGTGATTTGTACTGCTCAATAAGACGAGACGCATGAAGGCGGGATGTAGGGGTCACGGTGCAACCCAGTTTTTTCAAATATGAGATCTGCGAAAACAATTGCTACGTATGTCACATCCAAACCACAAATTTGCATGCCTAACAATAGCCCCCAAAGAAAATAAAATAAAGCACAACAATCGCCATTTGTACACCGAATCATTATCAAGAAATAAAAGCAAGTTACCTACACCGGTATCGAAACAATCCATGAATCTCAAAATGGCAAAGTGGGTGATATGGAAAGCATTCTTACGTATGCGAAGAAAACAATTTGACGCTCAAGAAAACATTGAAGTTTCAACAAGAAAATCAATGAAACCAAAGTTGGAAAAAGTTTCATTTTAATCCGTCTTTTTATACAAAAGTTGACACAGTTAATTGGTAATGCTAACTAAATAATGAAAGACTTTCTATGAAATGTGACACCACGACCATTAGGTATTAAGTTAGTAAACGAAAGGTATGAATGTACAAACAACACAAAGTGAAAATGGTAAATTAAGATACATAGTAAAGTTATCCAATCCTAATCATAGAATTTGTTACGAAAAATCAACAAATTAAATTTTCAACGTAGTGATAAATAACCATGTCTTCATAACTGTAACAGTACGTTGCATTGCCCTAATCAGTGAAAAGTGAAAATATACACTAGCGCTACTGGAAAAAAAAATCCAATTCCTACTTCGACTAGAACTAGTTATACAAGGACAATCCTAATACAAATAGCTTTTACAGACTCAATCACTTTGTAAGATCGTATCAGAACCCATCTTTGATCTACTAAAAAGGTCTGATCGTATTATCTATGTTCCTAGTAGTGCTCGATGTGAAGGAGTGCATTGGAAAAACTCAAGTCCCACAACTAGAGATTATTCCAAAATACTATATACATAAGTAAGGACAATCGAAACCTTTGAAGTCAGTTTTATAGAATTAAAACAAAATATGTTATCAAATTAATCTCATTAAAATTGCATATTTTCTGAAATTTTTATGAAGAATAACTTCATATCTTAGCTTTTACTAACCATATATAACAAGACATGAATGACCAAAAAATTAAAACGAAAGGCCTAACATATCTTGTTACCATGAATTGTTACCTGCTTGACAGTTGGTGTTGCCGAACACATTGCATTCTCAATCTTTAATTTCTGGAAATGTTCCTGAAAAGTGAAAAACATACTCATAAGTCTCATTCAATATCAAAACAACGAAAATCATCTTTGCTATATTTATATACTTCAATCCCAGGAAAATAGTTTTCATTCAAACCACTCTAGCACTGGAAAAACTACATAAATGCTTTGCACAGTTTTGGTTTAGTGTATAGACTTCTTGAGACCAATAGTTAGAGGATCTTTTTGATCCACTAGCACCTATTTATATAAATGAATCAATCTAGTGCCTACAGGTATGCAATGACTAAATTCCTGCGTTGCCCATTGCCCCATCCTAGAAAGACTTCCATTCCAACACAGATTCCAAAAACAATTAAGAAACCTAATATTCAGCTTCTTATAAATAAACATACTTTCTCCGGAAATAAATAAAAAATAACAAGGTCCATAAATTACGTCGTATTGAAAGAGAGACAAAAACAAAAATCACACATACCAAGACGGAAGGAACTCACATAATGCTACATGACCAAGCAAGAAGTATTACCATAGTACAGCCCAAAACTCATCCAAGACCATGAAAATCAAGGCCAATTAAGCATGTAAGATAAGCATATTTAATGCACGCTAAATATGGAAATAATTGTCACTAGAATCAGGGATGCAGTAACTACAATTTAGGGATTTGATTCTTTCTCTTGTATAATTATGACTGATTATGTTTGTACCCAAATACGTGACCATAAATAAGATCCATGTGTGGATATATAATAGAATTCTATGGTAGTGTATCAATAGTAGACTGATTGAGAGGAATTAGTAATAGAATTGGGCTGCATGTGAGTGAACAGAACACTAGCAGGAGGTGCAACTTAGGCAGGTGCGGGCTGAACAGGATTGACAACTGATTGAGAGTTCAGCCGAGTGAGATTGAGAGCAACAGTTTCAGACAGCTGTTAGAACCGTTCAAGGAAAGATTCATACTGTAGGAAGACATTCATACTCACGTTCAGAAACTTGATTGATGCGTAAAAAAAATATCCGCAATTGGCCCATTTCCTTTCTCGAGTTCCAAAGCTCAGTTCACGATTGACACGACCTAGCTTTGGTCAGAGAACTGAAGTGCATGTGGATCATATCTCACAGAGCAAACAAATACTTGCAACCAATCCTTTTGGCCAAGAGTGAACCTGAAAGTCATTATTGCAACCAGGACAAGAGAAGTTAATCCTGAAGCTCCCATGCGTGATAAGCTGGATTGTCAATCCCTAGGTCACGATTGGAAAGGGAGAGAAATTGCGGAGGTATTTTAGGACTAATGACAAAACGGTGAAGATGATGTGGTTTTTAGCACAGGATCAACTTTCTGTTTCCAAACCAAAATATTCTCACGGGGAAGCTTTTCCGAGATTAAGTAGGAAGACGTAACCTACTAAGGGACCGGAGCAAGATTTGCCGCTGAAAATATACACTCTGGAGTTGGCTCAAAAACTGTGACCGGAAGCCAGACTTGTTCAAAAGATGCCAGCAGTACAAAAAGGACCAAGGGAAGAGGAATTAGCGCTACCATAATGGTGCCAATTGACTGCTGAAATTGGCCACTCACTTCCATGTGTTGCTGAACAAGTGGTAGAGAGAGAGTAAAAAATGGCATTGTTTAATCTGATTAAAGGTCTAATGGACCGAAAACCAACTGCGTTGATTGGGATGAGCCAGGATAGGTGTTCCAAATGAGGTTTGACAGCTGGAAGCTTGCTATATGGCAGTACACGGTGGTCTCGGAACAGCTACAAACAATGGCCAGAGGAAAGCCAAGGAGGACTTGGGCGGCAAGAACTGGAAACTGTGACTGAAAGACAACGCCAGGTCAGGAAAAGTGCCATGTTTAGGGGTCACGGTGCATGGTACCTATATGTTATCATGTTGATTTTATCGGGGGAGATTAAAAGGAAGAAAGAACACAATATTACATAGAGTGTTACATAGGTTTTGCATATCATCTATATATATATATATATATATATATATATATATATAGTCTCTAGATATAGACTTTGTAAACACTCTAGGCTAATATTAACTTTGTAAAACTTGCTAGGAACAAATAATACCCATTAGTACTAAATGGTAAATGCATTTATCATGTGATGCATGAATATAATATTTCATATCTGCATTAACTATAATATTTCCAACAGAAGAAAACAATTAAAACTCTGAACATGATATGATATGATATAAGATACATATTATTCACATTAACCTATACTAATGTTCTAGGCCAAATACTAGTGAAAATCCAGAAACCTGTTTTTCTCTCATAAGATGAGCACGTTTATCAGCAGGAATCTGCTCCCATCTCAAAACCTACCAGGAAAAAAATATCAGATTTTTTCTAAAGATGCATGGTAGATATGGAACCATATTTAGTTTAAATAATATATAAAGGTGCTTACATATTGAGCATACTGAAATGCTTCGACACAGCTTAAACAAGGTTTTAATGTATTCAATAAGTCCTGAAAATGAAATTGGAAATTAGGATACAAAGCAGTTAACAAGATATTTTGGTAAAACGGAAAATAAGACATTCACACCATTTACAGTTATCACGTGAGTTTAGACAATTTATATTAAGATAAGTAATGAGAACAATATTTGACAGATTACTGTAAAAAAGTGCCAGCGTTTGTTCGGTAAGAGGGAGAAAGAAAAAAGAAATTGGTTTTGCTTCTATAGATACTTGTATGTATATCAACACATGGGCCCCAAAACATTTAAGCACAATAATCTTATTCTTAAGCAGTGTCATCAATTGCAGATTGAAGAAAGTGGTGGATACCCAATAATCCGCTATATCTACATCATATAGCAGATATCACAGCGGCCAAATAGTTGAATTTGCATAATGGTTGAAATATATATCAATTATATATGCATACAAATTAAGCAGTATGCAAATAAAAACAAAATGAATAAAGATTGGCATAATATTAACTCAAAAGTCCTATTGTTGGGAGACTTGTCAGAGAAGACAAGAGGATGCATGTGGCAACCAAGAAACCCACAGTGGCCGCAAAAACGGACACAGTTGAAATTGCAGATCCAAGGGATTCCGCAACGTAATAGTGTTATAGCTACTATTTAACAACACTGTTCTTAAGTAGCTCCTGATATCATTTAATGTCCAATGCATTTAAATTTAAATATTAGACATATTCAACCCAACCTGAATAATAATATGCACATGCCCTTGAAAGTAAATGACAAAAAAGGCACCCAAAGGGTTTTTTAGAGATATGTTTCTTCATATCAGGGTTCATTCCACATAACTGAAAGTCTGCCAAAGCAAAGTACACAAACTAGAAAGAGAGAACAATAGGCAGCACAAACAAACAGGTCAGAAAAATATGGATATTGCTGGACCTTGTTTTTGTTTCTTTGCTGTCTCAGGCGTTCATCAATTACAAAACTAACCTGTTGACAGGAAAAAGTGATTTAGTTACCAAATAATAAAATATAAATTATATTCATGGTGTGCATCCTACAATATTAAAGTGCACAATATCTAGAAATGCTTTAGCTACCAATCGCTGTTAATTATATATAAAATCAAGAAAAAATATAACAAAATATATGTACTTTATAATAACTGCATAAAAGAACACTTACGATTACGAGCATGTCAAGCACTATTTCCATAAAATCAATATTGAGGAACTTGATTAATCACTTAGTTTGTAATTTCCAAGTCCCAACATTAAAACCCCCAATATAAGTCTGAGTAGTTATTGAGTTCCATAATTTCTGTTTTAAAGATAAAATGGCCTGACTTTCATATATGTTCATTATATGAACTTTTGCGCAGGGATTTTGTAAAATCCCGCGAATTTCGAAATTTAAATAATAAAAATGGGGATATTTTATTAAAACATGTCCAATGTAAAGGTCTTAAAAAGGGTATTAAATTTAAGGATCGGGTTTTATAGGAAACTCCTATTGGAGCAAGCTGATGTGGTATGATGGGGTCTTAAAATTAAGAACTAGGTCTTGTACCAAAACCTGAATCTCAACAATACAATACAATATTTCAATAATTAAATTAATTTTTTTAATTGTAAAAAATTGGAGTGCAAATAAAAAACTATAAAATGTTGGTTCTTACAAGACCTCTCCATTGAAGAAAAATTTGTAAAAATATAGTAAGTTGCTTAAAAGTAATGTGACATGGTTGGACTCATTTAAAGTAGAATAAGACTCCTTATGTGTTTCAATTGTTGCAATTGTTTCCACTCTTCACTAGCAAGAAAAATAGGTGAAAGCCTAGTTGGCACTGATCAATGTACCATACTCGAACTATGTAAGGAAATAAAAAATTATTTTAATGATAAAAATTGCACAGATTGCATTCTCGTCACCTTTATTTGAAGCAATCAAACTCTCTAGAATAAGGAACTAAAAATATTTTGAAAAGAGTATGAAGATTCCAAAAGGTCTTTTACTCTAATCAATAAGGGGACATTGAGGATATTTCCAACAATTCCCCTCAAATTGGTATATGAATATCAATCATTCCCAACTTGCCGATAAGATGCAGGAATCTACCTTGAATTAGGCCCTTAATAAAAATGTCGCTATCTAAAGTCTTGTAGTACACTTGGGTTGCAACCACAAGACCTCTATAAAGCTTATCTTTAATAAAGTGCTAGTCAAATTCAATATGTTTGGTCCTATCATGCTTTGGATTGTGGGAAATGGATGACTTGTTATCACAATTGCATAGAAACCTCAACCTTCACTTTAAGGTCATTTAGTATGATTTTCATCCAATGTCCTCCTCTTATATGATGAAACCATATTTAGGAACTTGTCCATGTTTTCTATGTTGCTTGTTGGCTTATGACTTTTGTTTTGTTTTGATCCTTGGCCTCCAATAGAGACAACTCACTTTGATCCTTAGCAATTAAAATTGTCTTCATCATGCAAAGGTCCTAAAATACGTAGTAACAGAAAAGATTACTAGACAATTCATCTTTTTTTTTAATATAAAACATCCTTTAATATAATAATAGATGATTTTAAAGTTATATTCCCAGATTCGTTTATGTGTATACTATCACCATCTGCAAATGTAATAAGTTGTTATCTAGTCATCTTGACATACAAATATAAGAACTTAGCAAATGGAGTGATGTAATCAATTCTTATGAATCAAGAATCTAAACACCCCAAGACACAGAGTCAACAGTATTAAATAAACTCTTATCTTTCATAAATAGGATACACAATCCAAAATGACTTGATCCAATCATTCTTCTCATGTGAACAAGTTCTTCCTTACAGGCTTTCATATCAAGATCTTCTTGACATGGAGCAATTGGTTGATTTGTTTCTTCAAGTGAGGTAGTATTGTGTACCCATCACAATAAGGTTCGTTTGTTTCCAACCAACATAAATTCAAAATTTTGTGATAAATGTAAAGAGAAAATCATGTGTAGTACTAAACACTGTTCTTAACGTCATACCCGACATTCCTGAAAGAATGTCATCCCATATCTCTTTGGCAGAAGAATAGAATATATAATTTCAACTTATCTTAGGACCCATGGAATGTCACATCTAGCTCATGATCAAAGAATCTTCCTTATTCCAAATCATAAAATTAGAGTCAGTTGACCTTAGTCCACCATCATCGATGTGGTCTTATGTTGACCGTCCCTTGAGAATCCTCCGAATGTATTGGCTCCATTACAAATAATTTCGGCCATCAAATCAGTACGGACTCACCAAGATTATTAAGACCCATCAGATGAATTTCACCTTAGACCATTGAAATAATCACAAAACAACATGTAAGAAAGAGAACTCATTTTAAAAAAAAAAAACACAAAATTCAAATTGGAACCAAAAGGGACGTCACCAATCCCAACGACCCTCTGTTATGGTGGTGGCGCATGATAGTGAATGGAAACTCTATTAGACACAATTAACGGTGCTGGAATCACCTGTGGGCCACCTTTCTAGCCCACCACCACCACAACAATAGTAATGACAAAGTGAAAACAACCATGGCAGCTGTTTACATGGAAATGATAATACCAACTTGAGTTGTTTAAGGAAATAAAGAATTATTTTATAGATAACAATCACACTTATTACATTCTCATCACCTCTATTTCAAATAATCAAACTCTCTAAAATAAGGAAATAAAAATATGTCGGATGAATAGGAAAGTTCTGAAGATATTTTCTCCTAATCTATATGAAGATGAGGATATTTTTATCCTATTAATCCACTATTTACAACAAGCATTTTGCCCATGTCTTTCGCCATGCATGTGACTTGGGAACAATCCTAGCAATGTGTATTTAATTATTTGAATTTAAATGATTTGGTATTTAAAACCTACACAATTGATTAAGCATGGTCCATGCATAATTAATTATGTAGGGCTCAAAACACAATTTTGCATGCAATATGTCGAGAGAATCAATTATGCCTTTAGCATAATCGACCATGTGGGTTGTTTTTGAACAAGATGTACCTTTTGAATATATTTCTTTCCACCAACAGCGGGCATCTTGTGCATTGCGTGTTTAAATTTACAGAAAGATGGCACAAGGGCAATTAGGACATTACCATAAAAACCTACCAAACATTTTTCACTTCTACCAAATCAATATCATCTTACAATTTTTTCACTCATTTCTAATATCTTTCTACTAATTTAAATAATCTCACTTTTCATTCTAATTCTCTCTCTTTCCTTTTCCACTCCCTTACTTTCCATCACTCCATCCAAACAAGGGGTAAATTATCATTATTGGTTGTTAAATGATAGATACACGCAATACTAAACAACCATCTTGTTGATAATTTATTTGGGTGAGATTGGATTGAAAATTTTAATGTTTCTTCAAAAACCTAAAATGTCACTTAATATGATAGTACTAAAATGTGACTTGAATTGAAACGGAAGGAGTACTTTAAAAGTTATATTTAGGGTGATTTATAACTGGTTAATAGTGAAATTTTTGCAGTAATAGAATATGAAAATTAAACTTTGATTTTTCTAGTTTACCTTCTCATGGTAAGGTATGTTGATTTAATGTTATTTGTTCCTCACTCTCACATAAAAAAGGTCTTCTCATTTGATATGCCAAGTGTTGTACAGGTGGGTGTGTAAGTTTAGGAGTAGTTAATGATCTTTCAGTATTGATAGATCAAAATTACATGAGTTAGATGAGCAGAGATGACTAGGAGAGTTCCTAATACCATGATTACATAAAATGATCAAGGACGAGATAGGAAGAAAATAAAAAACAAAATAAAATTAGACCTAAATATCTTAACTACTAACTATTCTAGAGTAAATAAAAATCAAATTTCAATTACCTGATATTGATCTTTAATTTTAAAATAAAATTACATGCAGTTGTCAACAAAATTAATAAATAGGTAGGTAGAAATATAGATAGATCCAACAGAATAATCACCTTGTCAAGCAATCTGTTTGGATCTTGAAATGCTTTCTTTTTGGCCCATTGATGGAATAAATGGGAAACAATAGATCTGTCCTCAACATTAAATCTGCAAAAACACTAATACGTAATGATTAACATTGATATTCCAAAATCAAATACAGCTTAGATGACAAATAATAGTAATACGATTATTGAATAGAGAAACCTTCTTAAGAAATCATTTCCATTGTTTGCCTCAGCAAATAGCGCAAGCTCATTCGAAGTCTCACTAGAATGATTATTAAGTATTTCATGAGGCATAGGGACCACTTCTGCTTCAGACTGTCTCTCTTTTACCAACAAATCAGTGGGACAATGGGTAGGTTCCCTTTGAAGAGCTTCGGGCTTTATCTGTAATTCTTGTAAATTTATTTCACCCTACATAAGAATATACAATTCACTGAACTTCGGTTATACTCAAGCATAAATGTGATATTCTCAAAACCTAGATACATACTAGGAAGACTGGGCATTTGGTTAAGTAACACAAAGGAATAGTGTTTGAAGACTGTCTAATTTGATAAACCTATACACTCAAGTTTTGTTAAAGTTATTTTCATCAAAATCCCTTTTAAAAGTATAGGCTCTCATCTATTAATCGTCTCCAGTTGCTTACTGTTTTCCAAGCATTTGCGAAAGAAATTTATACTCTATTCAACCTACCCTTTAGAATCAACATATTATTTCAAAGTTAAACACCAACGATTAATAATTCACTCTTCTGTTAAACCATTATAAGACCTTGGCTTGGCTATTTGAGATGTTATGAGTTAAATTTCTGTTGGGAAGTCCTACATTACCTACCTCAATTCTTGGAGTGTGGCTTATATATCTTTTGAAGACTTAATGTCAATTAGTTTTAAGATCAAGTTCGAAATGGTATCAAAGTTTATAGTTCATTTTGTTGAATGTAACAAACTTAGCCCATATAGTTTGTTACTATTTCTATATTTAAATAAACAACCCTATGTGTATATTTTATACAAAAAAAGATTGATCCTACATTTATTTTTTCTTTATTTTAACATGGTATCTAGAGCCTAAGATAAGGGTTAAATTTTTTTTCAATGAACCCACTGTTCACCGGTGTTTTCCAATTGTCATCTCTGCTACTCCACTTCTACGTTGCTCCGCTCCACAGCCCCACCCCGCTACTGCGTCGTCATTGTTTTCACCACACTATCATCGTCTTAGCCATAGATTGGACCGACGACATCACTAATCGACTCGCCTCGGCTAGGCAACCACCATACCGTAAAAATCGCGATGATCGAAGCTCCGACACGCTACTCCTTCCGACATCATATTTCGTCGCGCGTGGCAGTGCGCCTACCACCTTTTCCTACGATGATTACCATTGTCGGAGTCGCTGTAATCTATTCAAGAACTGGTCTTATTTCATTGTTGCACAAATATACTAAAGGGATAGATTTGATTAGTCCAGCACTTACTCGCTTTGCCACTTCTTATTTGACTTGGGATGCTTGAATGATAACAAAGGATCACTTATTAGGATGTTCACTTATTAGGATGTTCACATCTGAGGAGTGGCAATCTAGTCAATTTGTCAAAACTAGAGATGGAGGGTTTGTGGAGAGTTTGATATTGGATAAGGGATTTTGGAAAAATATCTTGAATTGCTAGAGGGGTGCTATGCCCCTAAATAAGGTGTTGCGTGTTGAATATAACGGGCTTAGCCCATGTTCTCTGTTATTTTGTTACTATTTCTGTTATTTTTATCATCTATAAATAAACATCCCTTTATGTGTTGCCTTAGTTCACTCTGACATTTGGGGACCAAGTCGTCTTAAGTCTAATTTAGGATTTCAGTATTTTGTTACTTTTATTGATGATTATTCCATATGTACTTGGTTATTTTTAATGAAAAATCATTCTGAGTTGTTTTCAATATTTCAATCTTTTTTTAATGAGATTAAAAATCAATTTGGTGTTTCAATTCGAATCTTACGGAGTGATAATGCTCGTGA
>Ga0099825_1001258_pt1 | contig 31792 bp, 15 predicted proteins | sample SiratroredBW_FD_76838 | JGI IMG/M metagenome (GOLD analysis project Ga0099825, IMG submission 76838) | Root nodule microbial communities of legume samples collected from California, USA - Siratro red BW | ecosystem: Host-associated > Plants > Roots > Nodule | place: USA: California | collected...
CAAAAACAACCAACACACATATACAAAACTAAATGTTTTTTTTTTTTTTTTTTTTTTTTTTTTTTCTTTTCCTCTTTTTTCCACTTTTTTTTTTTTTTTTTTTTTTTATTTTATGTCTTTGAATTTTGTTGAGAGAAATAGCTTATGCGCACGGATTTTGTTTGGTTGCAGACAGGGGTTTGTTGAAGATAACGGAGGAAGAGTTTTCTGGGCCTCCGTTGAATGTGAGTGTTGATTTTGGGGTGGTGAGTTTGGTTTATGTGTTGTTGGAAAAATGTAAACTTTAGATTTTGGGATTTGCAGGTGATAATTGAGGTGTCTCTAGGACTAGCGTTTTTCATGTGGGCTTCGCTAACCGTGACTGGGAAGTTTCTGTCCATCCACCCTAACTCTGAAGAGAACAGGTAATTACTTTTTGTTCTTTTGTTTTTCCTTTTGAAGGTCTGATTCTAGTGTGAATTTTTGTGCTTGATTTTGTTTTTTTGTTTTTGCTGAATGTGTTATTATTAGCATGGCCATTCTAATTTTTTAGAACTGGAAACTTGATCGAATGAGATTTTCTATGTTTCCTTGACTTTGGGAAGGAAACAGTGATTTATGTGCAATGTCATATCTCACATACTTCACATACCTTTAAACTAGATGTGTTCGTTAGCCTTGTTTGAATTTGGGTGGAGAATGACTTCTGAGGAAATTTTGATGTTAGAAATTAATATTGGAAGATTGATAGAGTTTTATGTTTGAGGTTGCGGATTTATAATTTTGGATTGTGGTTCATGAGCCTGGGTGAAAATTTCATTTTAGGACTCAGAAGAATTACTTTTGCGATGGTGCAAAGCAAAAATCAATGTATTGTACGGCATCTTATATAAGTTGTTATGACTATGTCTGTCTTTTCCTTTAAAGCCTGGTCTCTACCTTGAACCATTTCGGTAGTATTTATTGGTCCTTCCTTTAGTTATACTGATACAAAAATTAGGAATTCCACTCCAAAACCGAAGAACCCCCTCTTCTCCTAGTTATACAGCCCAACTGTCACACCAACCAGCTATAACTGTGTAATCATACCAGTTGCTAACTGCTATTTCTGTTACTAACTGATTCAAACTAACTGAGGTATTTAGCAGATATTTGCTAGCAAGGAATGAAGGTATATTGAAGCGAAAATATAGTAGGTGTGGAAGTTAATAGGATTGGCAAAGGATTTACTTCCACCTATCCATTCTTGATGGACATGTGAAAGCAGAAAAATTCAAAATCATCTTTAGGCCCTTGCTTGTTAGGAGTTTGGAACACAGACAAATACTTCTACGCAAGAGTAAACTAGCATACATGTAGTAAAATCTCATGTTTAGTACAGGGGATTAAATTATTGGTTTCTTTCATTTTTATACCCAATTAGTCTTTTTCCTCTGCTTTCAAACTAGAGGAATAATTTTTTGAGATGAGGGTTAATTAATTCAATTTTGATATGCCCATTTCAGATTTATGAAGTTATTTGGCATTTGTTTTTTATATTAATTTTGGATTGGGCAGTTGCAGCTTATGACGTGAAAGTTATAGTGATATATAGGTTTTGTTGCGGACTAATTCGAGGCAATTAAGGTGTAAAATTGTTATTCCTTGTCGCGGGGAACAATTTTTTTGTAAGTGGTTTTCGGAAAGGGTGGGACCAAGCTCTCAACATCTTGGGAGGAAACCTTTGTATTTATTCTATTTTACTCCATCTCTAGTGTATTTGTATTTCCGTATATAAAATTTAGTCCTTATTCTTATACCATCAGATCAAGATACAGGAAGAAGACATTCATAAAATGGCTTTCCGAACTCATGATATGAGTTTGTTGTCATGCCTTTCAGACATAGCAATTCTACCTTTCAATCTCTTATGAACAAGGTGCTAATACTGTATTTGAGGAAATTTGTGCTAGTTTTCTTTTATGATATTTTGGTTTACAGCAAGGGTAAGGATGAACGCCGGAGGTATTTTTGTTGAAGGAAAACTAGTTGTTTCTGAATAAGAAAAAAGTGTACTTTTAGCCAAAATCAGTTGGAGTAATTGAGTCATATCATTTCAGAAAAGGGGATGGCAGCAGACCCACGGAAAATTGGGGCTATGTTGGATTGACCAATACCTAAGGATCTTAAAGCTTTGAGGTGATTTTTGGGATTGATAGGTTATTATAGAAGGTTCGTTAGAGACTATGGTAAGATAGCCAGACCTTTGGATTAACTGTTGAAGAAAGATAAGTTTCAGTGGAATGAAGAAGCACAGGTTGCTTGGAAAGATTTTAAAAACTGGTGGCAGAATTGCCTATATTGACCATCCCCAATTTCTCCAAAACGTTTACACTAGAAACTGACACATCCAACAAAAGGCTAAGGGTGGTTCTAATGCAGGAAGGTAGGCTTGTGGCTTTCCTCATCCAGACTCTATCTGACAGCGCAATCTAAGTCAGTATATGAGAGAGAATTAATGACAATTGTGATGGCTATACAAAAATGGAGGCACTACTTGTTGGGAAGGCACTTTGCAGTTCTGATTGATCAAAAGGGCCTCAAATTTCTGACTGAACATCGAATAATGAGTGAGGAATATTTCAGATGGACAGGAAAGGAGAACTGGGACAGTTTCAGTTTTGTCCTCAGTATTTAGTTATACTAAATTGAAAAGATTATGATTTTAGTCTCTAAGCACTAAATTGAGGGATTAAAATGAGTTTTTAAAATTGTTTTTAGTTTCTAAAATACTAAAAGTATTTTACTAAATTTGAAGAACTATAATGAACTTTTTTTAATTTGAGAAACTAAAAGATTATTTGTAACAAATTTCAGAGATTAAAAACATAACTAGACCTTGATATATTTGTCCTTTGCCGAAAGGAGTTTTCTCTCTCCAACACTTTGTAATTGTTGCCATTGGTATAGAAACCTCGTAATGGAGTACCTTAGGATTGGTTTAGACAAACTTTTCTATAAACATTTCTAAGAGTAAAAAAGAAGTTTCTAGGGAAGCTAAAGTTAATTTATACATAAGTTAATTTGTAGAAATTCTCTTATAAAACTTTTATAAATACTTATTTTTAACTGGTGCATACATTGTTTAGAAAGTAATTTTGTTTTCTTATTTTTTCTCATAAGGGTGTTTCTAGAATAGTTTGTCCAAACATATAGTTGATATGATTCTATTGGCAATATGAGTTGTTATGTTTGTAGTGGATCCCCAATCCAATTACCCACTTTTTTTACTTTGGATGCAGGATTGTTTCTTTACCAGCCAACCTGGACTTCATGATCTTCAACCATCGATACCAAGTCTCTCCTGTAGAAACGGATTTGAAGCTTAGGCATTGAGGACTTTTATATAATTGGAGCCAGCAAGCTTTCTTTCTTACATGTGGATGAAAATTCTTTCCTCGAAAAATGAATAATCTTTTTGTGAATTTGATCAGTGCTGGTGGATGAGTTTTACAGATATCTTTTGTAGCTTCATAGGTTAAGTTTTTGTACTGGGTACTACCTTGATAATTTTGCAGGATGTTACTATTAGAGCTACTTATTTTGAGCTTCGTTGAGTTAACTACAGGACTATTAGCATTGTATTTCTTTTTAAATGAAAGGCAAATGATATTAGTCTGTTTAGGGAAAAATTGGTCGAGCTTGCGTAGGTTGCCAATAATTTATTCTTGTGGAGAAACGTATTATCCTTTTAGCGTCCTGAAATTATAGTTGAGAAAATGGATGGATGAGATAAATTTATGGGGTATTTGAATATGGAATTTTAAGAAAAAAATAATAATTTTATTAAGAATTGAAAATGTTTTATAATAAAATGTATTGTTTGGATAAGAAATTTTAAATGAAATTGAAATTTAGAATTTTATTAGAGTAATTTAATTACTTGAAATTAGATACTTTTAAATTTTATCTAAGAAAGAAGAATTTAAAATTTTCATATTTTTAAATTTATGTGTCTTCTCTTTACATTTTCTCATTGGCTCAAATTTGGTTGCAGCGTTAACAAGACATTTTTACTTGGTCGATGTTTTTGTGTTGTAATATCAACATTGTCTATTTCGATAAAGGTTTTATCAATAAAGGTTGCATTGTTTATTTATTTTTTAATCAATAAATAGATGTTATTTTCTTCTAGGTCAAAATTGTTTTCCGAGTAATACTTGTCTGAGTTTTCTTAATCAATATTAACAAGGTCTTTCTATTAATGTGAAACACAATTTTTTATTTAATTTAGGTCCAATGATGTTATTTTTTAGTTTATTTGAATTGGCTTTGTTTCCCAATCAATATCAATTTATAGATAAAGTTATTTTCTCGACAACATGGGTCATATTTATTATTTCTCAATTAATATTAATTAAAATTCTTTTTATTTTTTTTTTATGTGAGAGTATGCGTTATTTTTTCACTTGCCTTTGGACTTTTTTTTTTTTTTTTATTACAAACCTTTGTTATTTTTCATTTGACATTGGTCAAAATTTCTTAGTCACTTGAAATAGAATTTTTTATTGATACCTGTCATGGTTTTGTTTATCAATGACATTAATATAATTGCTTACAATAATTTATTAAGTTTTTTTTTTCTAATATTGATGGAAAAAACTTTCAATCAATGTTGATTAAGAATTTTCTTTTGTCAATGTTTAGCTACACAAATATTTTAGTCTACATCATCAAAAAAATCGACAAGAAAACCTCAAACGATGATGTTATAAAAATAATTCGAATTGATCCTAATTATATTGACGTCTCCTGCATATAATATTGGTTGACAGAAAAGATTTTATCGATATCAATTGAAAAAATTGATGAATTGTTAAAAAAAATCATTGATATTAATATTTTTAAATTACTAACAATGATTTACAGTTTAAATAATTTTTGTATTTGATGACAATTAAAATACTTATCCAAATAAAAAAAATAAAATTTAATAAATTTAAATTATCTTTTTTAAATAAAATATTTTAAAAAATAAAATAATTCAAGATGAAATCAATAAATTTAATTTAAAGTAATATAAAACATATGATTAAATTCATATTGTAATGGAAGAGATAAGCATATTTTGATTGGTTAAAATATTGTGAAAAAAAAAATTCCTCTTTGATAAAAATTGATGTATTACCAAAATTATGTATGTATATGCCAAATTTTATTTTGATTTCATTAAAATATAGACACATTTCCGATCAATCGAGGAGATCCTAAACAGTAAAAAAAAACAAAGCTTGTTTACTAAGGCTATTAACGACAAATTAACAAATATGCTCTTTTTTAATTGACATGACTCAATTTGTCAACCTGACATGTTTTATTTTAATTGTGCACATAGCCACAAATCATTGATGCACATAGCCACAAGCTTGTGTTTGTGAAGCATTGGCAACACTTAAAAAAGACTAATGGACAACAGTAGTAAATGAGGAAAAAAGTGAATGAATGATTAGTTAAGGAAAGGAGATTGAGAGAGAAAGCATATGAATTATCAACATGAGCCATCGAAGTAGTCTTACTAGTGAATTAACATGTTAGACACCATTTGATAAAGTCTTAAAATATTATTGGATATAGATAAACGGTAACGTAGACGCAATAGGTGACTCAATCAAAGCTGCCTAAGCAATGTTGTGTGGACGAGGGGGTTTTCCATGCAACTTTCAACACCTATCAATTGTATGTCCCAGCATTTTAGAATTACCTATGTGAGAGCATCCAAAATTATACTTTGTTATGCAAAGGCAACACTTTCCACCTGCAAACAAAGTATGTGCCCACGTTTTTGATTCTGAGGAATACAGAGGAATGCAAATTATGTGGAAGTCAGTATGGTTTATTGGTGATCTCAAAATCTATTCACTAGTAGCAGCGTACTCTTGTGGCAAGCCATACAATACAAGCCCAAGGTTATAAAGAACATACTATGGTTCTCAAGTTCCTTCTTCACATTTGCAAATGGTGGAAGGAACTCACTAAAATAAAATACTAACAGTATGGTTAGAAAAGATGGAAGAATATGTTCTGAAGGTTGATGTGGTGTCAGAAGACATTTTTTTTTCTATGAAGTTGTAGGAAAAAAATAAAAAACAAAAATTGAGGGGTAAAAGTAGATCAGTGCAGCATGATCCCGAGCCTGTGTTTGCCGGAGATAATGGTGGTTGTTGGAACATCCCCAGAAAACTCGTCTCGTCACAGGGGTGCTAGAACAGTGAAAGCAAACTTGGGAGAAAGGTTCCAAAAAGAAAATCCTCAAGTGCCTCACACTCTTCTCAAGTACAACTCTAAATCTCCTAGTATGCTGCTGTCCTTGGTTACACTACTTATTCCATTTGGCAGTTATCCACCCCTGTACAATCAGTTATTAGTCACATCTATATTGATTCCCCTTTACCTTTTACTTATCTATACTGAGCTAGACCAGACCCTTTTAATAAGTGGTCTGCTATCAGTTAAATGCTGAAAGGGAAAAAGAAAAAGGAAGATAATGCTTTTATTAGCAAGGACTGATACATAACGTGATTGACAAAACTCATATGATCAATTGTTCTTTTCCATGCTTTGCACGAAGATACCAGCAAAAACAATACTTGTGCTGCAGAAGACACATGGAAAATGCATTGCAAGATAAGGTGCCTTGGGAGAGTGGCTCAACAAATAAGCAAGACGGCATAATAACAAGAAATTAAAACAAACATCAGTTAGAAAAATTTCAGTACTATGAATCTCGTGAAAAAGTTGCATTAAAATGTTGTTCTGTAGCATTATATATTATATTATATTATGTTATAAATTATAATATTCCAATTCAGAATATGTTTGGTCTATGTACCCATAACTTAAGTAGAACTTTAACTTATATGGTGAGAACAAGAGCAGTAGAGCCATCATTAAAAGATTACTTTATTTGCAAAATCTAAAGCATATATCCTATAATACACATGAGCTGGCCATTGCGGCCCTTGCCTGTAATTACTCTCCTAGACATGGAGCACACGGATGACAGTAGCAACTTATCATGAAGCAGCTACCAGCAGCAATGAAAACAGTGCAGATTATCAGCAGAAATTGTATGACAGAAATAGTAATTATTACCATTAGAAAATATAGAATCTGAGTCGATGCATGAAATGCTGAAATCTTCCAAACAACGAAGGGCAAAACTTGCTAACTTTATTTCATGTTTACAAATGTTACTTTTCTCAGGAAACAAATAAACACAACTCAGGAAACAAATAAAACAAACACCAATCCACAGATAGGAAGAAACAATTAACTGCAGGCACACATAGTATACCTTTCCCAGACATGTCTACTGCATTTCTAATATTTCTATCATATTTTTCTTTATTAAAAAGGTAATCATTGAAGACTTGAAGTAGCCACACCATAAAAAATTTCCAGAAAATTACTTACTTTTTATCTAGCAATTTAAAATTAAAACTCGCGGATAAAAAGACATCCTTCTTTGTATTACTTTGCAAAGAATGCATTACCAACCATATAATCACCATAGATCAAATAAACCAGAGAGAAACAGTCTATTCTCTAAAGTCATTGGTTACAACCATTGATTGTCAAACTCAACAGTTTGTAGGAGTTCCCTAAAGTTGTAAATTTACAAGAGCTTCCTTCATATAAAAAGTTACTAAGACACCTAGAAATAACATAATAATTCAACAGTTTTTTTTAACAGCCAAAAATAAATAGAATTGAAAGGAACACTTCAGGAGTGTTCCAACCCTCATACAACGAAACAAGTCTGGCAACAAGGCACACAGATGCCTAATCACCTAACTCAATAGTAATACCAGACTAAACACAGAAAGGTATAACACACGAGTAACACCACCAAGATACAAATAAAGAACGTGTACCTAACAACAAACAACTAGACTCCGTACACAACATAAGGGACAACAACAGATAAATATGCATAAAAGAACAAAACAACACCACACAAACCCCTGTGAACCTACTAATGAAAATAGTAAGTCTCAACATTTTTAATTCTAGTTTAGCAACTGAGGAGGCGGCTGAATTGTCATTAATTGAGTTTGATCCTGTTCCACTTGCAGACATATAATGAAATATTAATATAAAACAATATAGGAATTAGTGTGAATACAACTTTCAATTCCAGAAGATAATGTGTGTGTGTTTGGGGTAGTGAAAAACATCTTGACACCCATATGAAGTATGCAAATTTGGGGTAGTGAAAAATAGAACAGATATGAATCATATGATAGAATAGGCACTATGTAAATTTAATAGAAAGCTGGAAATTATGAAGTTGCAAAAAAAAAGAAGGGGGAGCTGTTGAACTTTAAAGTTGTCAGTGTGTATATAGCAGAGAGGAGAAATTATGTCCAGTGTGAACTTGAAATTGAGTCTTCATCAGAAGAGGAAAAACTTTTGAAACCACAAACAGAAATAAAAAGAAATGGACAATACCCACAATCACGAAGAACACCAGCTACTGTGAAGAGAAACCAGACGGTAAATAACAATGTTGCAATGTCGAAGATAAATTTAGAAGGATAGCGATGGGTAGTAGCTGCAATTAGAGAAACAACAGACAGAAGCTGCAATTCCAGATCCCTAATCTTTCTTCTATTTTTGCGACCCAAAATGACAAGGTAGGTGTTTTTAGTGCAAAAATATGCAACTGAACTCCCCCACTCAGACCTAAATTCACCACTCGGACCTGAACTCATGTGTTTGTCCGAATCAAAGTGATCCTACTACGAGTTTACCAAATTGAGTTTGCTTGTGAGTTGACTCAAACCAAGGTTCTGGGATTGTAAAATCAGCTGAGTGTACTACTTAACTCGCAATCTTTATTAGCATGGTTATATCAACTGAGCGGTGCCTAAAAAATTAGCTATTATCACATCATTCCAATACTATCACTGCATAGAACATTCAGTATATTGATTCAATTGAATTTGGTGAGTAAAGTACAATATGAGAAGCGGAAAGAAGAGCATTTGTTAAAAAATGCATTAACAAATTACAGCTACACTAGTAAGAAAAGAAACAAATTCAACTGCTCTAAGAACATGTTAAGAACGATTCTACAGGTAAGTCACAAAGTCCTCACCAAAGCATCGCAAGCCCTCAGCCCTCTTTAATGCAAATCAACCACGCCCAAGTCAATAAATACGCTAATCAATCTACAACAGAGTGAGTTCCTGCGGGTTCTCCATAGACTGTCTGAGAATATACTCAGCCCTCCTTTTCTTATCATCCCTCTCATCTTCTCTCCCAACCAATGCTACCGTCCGCGAAGCATCCTTATTCCGAATTCTCATATCCAATGACTCCCCAATGAACTTCTTCCCTGTCCTAAACTTAAAATGCACAGTAGGTCTCACAGCAGGAAGCTCACTCCTGTCTCTCTCCCCCAACCCATCATCCTCATCAACACCCAACCCTCCACTCCCAAGCATCTCAATTGCCGGAGCAAAGGCCTCCAACACCGAAACACGGTTCTTGTCACCACCATTACCCTCATCCAAAACTGAAACCTTAACAACCGGAGCGACATCTTTATCAACATCCTTATGGTCATCACCAACACCTTGAGGTTCCGAAACAGTACTATCTGGAGAAGCTGATGCTCTTGCTTTAGCTTCCACTGACCCATTACGCAACAACAACCGTTTCTGCAAACTCAACAACGACCTCTCAGCCTTCCTACGCTGCCTAGCTTGTTCAATTTTATCTTCACGAGGATCAGAAACCCTCTCATCCCACACTGGAGTGTGAATATACGTGTGGGGATCGGGTAAAGCCGGTAACCACGCGGGAATATGCTTCGACGGTGGAGTCTCCCCCATCTGATCAAAACTCGGAATGCGACGTCGTTCCTGAACGACCGGAAACCGAGGAATCGGTTGAGCGAACGGAACCTCGTCCGCCGATTCCACGAAGCTCACGATATCTCTGACTCCACCTGCGCCGGAGAAGGCTCGCGGCGCTTCCAGGTCCTCGAAGGCGCGAAACGCGTCGAAGACGGTGCACTGCGATCGGCCGGCGTGGTTCGCGTGGTACTCGGCAGTTCTGCCCACGTCTAGGAGGTAGCGGATTGCGACGTCGGCGAAGGCGTCCAGCGCGGAGGCAGTGGCGCCGTGGAACCCAGCGGCGTTGCAGAGCTGCGCCACCGCGAGACGCGCTGCGGCTCGGCCGAAGTCGTCCGGCACGGCTCTTCCTCCGCCGTTGGTCATGGTTGGTCTGGGACGCAATTAGGGTTTCCGCGCGCGGCATTGTTGGCGTTCCATGGGTTTGAATTTTTGACACGCTGCAATTGAAAAAGGCCTGGTTTGGGAAACCAATATAAAGAGATGAAAAAGTTAAAGAAAACAAAGGAAAACCTAGTTTGATTTATAGACCTTGCAAAGAGGGTGGTGGTGGTGATTGAGGGTGTTGGAGCAATGAAAGTGAAGGTTAGTTTGGGAATGGAGTGAAAGATAATTGGGTTGAAGAGGTGGTATTGAGAAGTTGGAGTAAGAATTGTTGAAGGAATGAGAATTAAAAGAATGGAGGGAGATCAAATGAAATGAAAGAACATGAATATCAAGAGAGAAAGCTGGGGGAGGTTTATATATATATATATATATATATATAGTAGTGAGCTAGTTTTTTGGTCAGTCAAGACCACAGGAACTACTAGTAGCGTTTGTCCGCATTTTCAATTCTTTCTTTGTTCATATATAGATTTGGAATGGCAAATGAGCAAACTTAGGTTTCACTTCCCTGTCTCAGTCTTTTAACTAAAATTTACTCTGCTTACAAGGATGTCAATCATAGAAGTTGCAATTGAGTAGATATATGAAAGGTTAAAAAAAATTGTCTAATCAATATTACGATTTAGAAACAATACTTAAGACAATAGTGGATATAAAAAGAGTTGAACGATTAAGAGAATGAAAATATTGAACACAACTTTACAATTTGTATATTCAAACATCTTATGTGAGAAAAAATAAATAAATAAAAATTTTAAGAAGTAAAAATAATTAAAGGTGTGAATAAAAACTATTTGATTTAATAAAATTGAAGTTTGTCTCTTCTAAAATTCAATACATCATTTGAATTTATATAAAGAAAAATGTGGAATCAAAGTTGTGATTAGAAAAAAGATATATTTGGAATTTGAGTTAACTTTAGGAGAAAATAAAAAAAATTGTATAGCAAAAGAACAAAAGAAGTGTTATAAATAACTATCTATATTTTAGTAATTTGAAATATGGACAAATATTAAGATTGTTAGAGAAAAGTCAAACACTCATGATTTTTATTAAGTGTTTGAATATAATAAAACAAAAAATATTGTTATTCACAAATTTTTAAGACGGATGTTTCTTTTAACAACATACAATGTAAGACACAAATGTTTAATCTATAAGATGATACAACACTATATAATTTTTCTTTATGCTTGATAAGGGACCAATATGTTAAGATGATACACATATAATATAAGTTAACATCACATTTCTTGAATATTTATATGTTTAATCTTTGTAGTAAGAAATATTTATTGTTTTTGTTTTGTCAAGGAGATTTGTTAAAATTCAAGTCACGTTAAGTAATCTTTTAGATACCGAAATAAAGTTGTTTACTTCAAGAACAATGTGACACAAGTGTTTTTCAACTTAGACTCAACTATCTACCTATTTCAATGTGCAATTTTATCATATTTTGGTGTAAAAGGTTATGTTACTTAGAGAGATAAGTATTGTTTATTATTAAGGATGTTGCGTAAAGAAGTAGGAGCATTTGAAGATGCATGGAGTGCATCAAGCTTGCCAGACACATAAAGGACATTTAGGTGAGTTGAAATTCCTCAATGACCAGGAATGGTTAGGAGCCCAAATAATACTTGTACTTTGCAACATTAGTCTGTCTAACGAAACTCAATCTATTTATTGATAATTGAATATAGTTTGTTGTGTTAGGCAAACCAATATAAAAATGTATTATGTATTTCTTTTTTTCATTCATCTCATTTACATTATATTGCTCATACTAACTTAAAAATGAGAATTATGTTGAAAACAAGTCTCTAAAAAGGTTTTAAAGAAGTAAATTTAGTAAGTGTTGTAGTAAGTGTTGAAGTTGTATTTGTGATATATGTGATAGCAACGTCCTAACAAAACCTCTCCTGTAAATATTATTAACAAGTTCATCTCAAATCTTGTAAGATCTCATTAGCAAGCTTTTAAGTAGATTATTCTTTACTTGAAGGAATTACTAGTTTATGATGAGTTTGATATGTTAAAGATGTTGTCATAAAAGATTTGTTGACTCAAACTTTGTTATTAAAAATATTTCTATAAATTCTGTTAACTTAAATGTTGTTAGGTGATTGGTTAGATGTCTTTAGATATTAACTTCTATAAATATTGTTTTTAAAAGATCAAGTTTTTAACAACATAAATTTTATTTTATGTTATCCACAAAAAATAATATTACAGATACAATATCATAATTATATAATGTTAAAAAATAAAATAAGACAAATTTATAATTTTGTAACATTTAAAATATAATAAAAACAATGTGCATTAATATTTATTAATAATATATATATATATACACGTATGTAGAATAAAAAATGATAATATTTTAAATCGATGATTATGTTTTTAGATTAATTTCATAGTTGATTTGAACCTATATCCTTATTCCGAGATGGGTCCGGTTTTGGAAACACTAGTCCACAGCGCAATGTTAAACGACGTCGTGTAGGAATAAGAGTGGTTTACATGGAATAAAAAGGATAAGAGTAGAGGTCTGAAAACTGAGATAGAAGCAGAGCAGAGAAGAATGGAGAAGTATTTCGGAAACCCTTATCGCGGTGACCCGGGAGTGCCCCATACGGACCCGGATCGGTTCGTCACCATTTGGATTGGATCCGCTGCCTTCTCTGTTTTCACCTACTTCAATCCCTACATGTGGACGCTCTCTAATCAGTTCAAGTACCACTCTCTTCCCCTCTTCTCTTTTCTCTTCTTTTCCTTTATCTCAAACGTACCATTGGATTGGACTTGTCTTTATGTAATGCTTCGAATATCTTTTCCGCTTACTGATTTTTTTTGCTAGGGATTACTCTTCAGACAACACTCAATACAATACAGTATGATTGTAATCAGTTATAGTTGTAATTTATTACATATATATAATTCATTATTTAAGTAATTTATTTCATGCAGTTACTCCAAAAGTCCCTTGTATTCAATTAGGTTGTTGTGCGATATTTGGAACTACAATGAGGATTGGATAGATGTTACTTTGATAGAGAACGGCTGATGTTAGATTTGGTTGTTCACAGGGTTTAATTTAGCCCATTTGTTTAATCATACGCAAAAGTAACAATTAAGGAGCTGCTAGAGTGCATAGTCCCTTCACAATGTATGTCTGGCTTATGTCTATTTGGATGAACTTCGCCGTAAGCAATTCTAAAGAAAGATGTGAGAAGAAAAAAATTAAATTGACTTTTCCTAAAACTAAAACTGGCTTATGCTTAAATTAAGAATAAAGTTTCTACAAATTGACATGTCTAAACTAATTTTAGCTTTTAGAGAGGCTAATTTAATTTTTTCTTTCTAAGAAATGCCTATGGAGAAATTCATCCAAACAGGCCTTAGTCTCATGGCATACTGTTGGGCTTACCTATTGAATGGAATGGCTTGCAATGGACTGGAGGTTCATTTTTAATACACAAAATTTTGGTCTTCTAGTTATGCTTTCGTTTGTCTTTAGTTGTATGTATGTATATAGCAAGGTGTTTGTTTTCATGATGCAGTTGGCTCCTACACTTGCACCCTGAGGTATTTGGATTTTGCTTTATGATTGTCACCTTGGTGCTCTTTATCTTCTCCAATGCCACCTTTCTTTCTCATTCTTTCCTTCAATATCACAAATGCTAGTATACACAATGGGGGAGGGGAAAGGCTCCCTGTCCAATATGATTCATTTTTCTCTCTTTTCCTCCCTCCCAATCTAAACCTGATGACTTTGACAGAGGTATGAAGGGAGTTCGTTATTTCAGGTTTGAATACAGCTATGAAGAAAGAATTTCATTTTCATATCTCTTACAAAAATGAGTTAAATGGTGAAAATGGACAACTGGAATATATTCTATGCTACTAGAGTTTCAAGCAAAATTGGACAAGATAAAAAGGACTCATCTATTTATGTACGCATGTTTTGTGGGATGTTGAAGTATAGCTATTGTTTGCTTTAAGGTCAACTTGGTTCCCCATAGCCTGATTATGATAGTTGAATAGAGTTGACAGTCTGCATGCACCATTTCTCTTCTTTAACTATTTATGATTTAATCTTTTGAAGCTTTTTTTTTTTTTTTGCATCAATCCATTTAAATAACATAATCTAAGATCGTTCCATGTGCAGTTGGCATGATAAAGCATTTTTATACGAGCAATATCACTGGAAACAGGCAAGGAAGAAGAATCAGCCATATGAGTTCTTGGTATGCCAGTTTACCTAATTTTTCTTGAGAGCTTTAGCTGAACAGAGCTGACACTTTTGTTTAATTTAGTATGAGGAGCTAATTATCTGTTAAAAAAATTGTATTGTTGCAGTGGAACAAGACTTGGGATAAGGTCCACCGGGAACATTACTACTACAACTGGCCTGTTTACTTTCCTTAGGCCCCTTCTGTCCCATTTCTTGCAGACTTTGCCCTGTCTTTATTTTGGTTGAAAACCTGGATACAATTGATGCCCCCCTCCCCCACTGAAATGCTTTTCTCTCATGACTTGAAAAACCAATACAAGGACGCATTCTTGTGTTCAGTCCTCTTTTTTAATAACTACATAATTATTCGAATAACAAACTATCGAGATAAAAATAATGTCCGTAGCAGCAGTCCAGTGTATGGTTGTTACTTGTCAATGGCGTAACGTAACTATATTCAATTGTTGTGATGGAATTAGAGCATGTTTTGTTGACCTTCTATAGGGTACTTGTGCACTACTTTGGGCATGATAATCTTTCAGTCTTTAAGGGGTAAAAATGTTTAAATATGGCTTTAAGCATCATGAAACTACAGTCAGTGTAGTGTGTAGGGGTGTTTTCCCGTCAGTGGTGTCTTCTGCATTTGCTAAACTTATGGATTGTTGAGTCCTACAGAAAATAATCTGTGATTCCATATGATGACAACGGCGTGAAGTCTTGAATATTTTATGTCTCTACCTCTCAATTTTGTCTGATAAGTGATTACATTATTTCAGATCAATTTATCTATCTATAAAGAATAAATCTGGTATCTAAAATAAATTAATAAAACAGATTTAAAAATCAAGTTCAGTTGAATATTCTCTAGTGTGAAGCATAGGGTTTTTAGACGTGGAACCCAAGGCGCCAATTCGCCGCTTTTCAAGTTACTGGATCAATGCTGTCTAAAGGAAAAGCCACTGGAACAATTTATTTATTTTTTGAATCTCTTGCCGAGATTATTTGAAATTCAACTGCGCAAATTGGTTTTGAACTAAAATTCACTTTTAAAAGTTTAGGAATCAGTTTTAAAATGAGATTCGGTAGACAAATTATTTTCCTATTTTTAACAATATTTTAAAATCATAATACAAAATTTACAAAGAAGTATTAAAAAAAGTAGTGGAAAAAAAATAGTAAAATACTATCATAGATTAAAAAAGAAGTAATTTGTCCACATAATTAAGGTTTAAGTTTTTAGAATATTTGATGTTATATAATTAAACTATTTTATCCCAACATTTAAATATCTTATTTTCATATAATAAATAAAATCACATAAAATAATAGTAACAATACTAATTATCATAATTATAATAGTAATTATGATTATTATTACAATTAACCAAAAAAATGGTTGCATTATTGAAATAATTTTTTTGCTTATAATAAGACCAGGCAAAACTATAATTCACTAACCGTTAAAAAAAGGTTCTAGAAACTCCTACAACAAAGAACTTGAAAAAACAAAGAAAAAGAAAAAGAAAAAGAAGAGCATTTCAAACATTTTTAACTGACCAGTTCTCAAAAGAACAAAATCAATGAAGAATAAACTAGTTACCAATGGGCCTGACAAAACCTACACACAGGATTGTAAAATCCGAAAAGGGTATTTTGATATTTTAGAAAATATGGAGGTGCAGGAAGAACTCATGGAAGTGCAGAAAGAATGCGTCCCTGCACACCTGGACCAAATGCAGCAGAACCCAAATTGATAAGCCCAACAAAGGCTTCAAAAGAAATATCCATAACAACTGTCAAAGAAGAAAGGCGTTTCCAGAGAAGGAAGATGATGGCACATTCTCATTATCTTCTTCACATTCCTTCGTTATCATCTTTATCTGCATCTCTCACTATCCAAACTCCCTCGCTTCCCGTTTCCAGATCGCAACCCAAGACGCTGTCGTATCGTGTCCCTTCACACGCCACTTTCAACTCTTTCAAACCTCTTCATTTTGCTCTCTCTGGAGCCCTCTCACTTGGGTTATTGTTCGGAGGTAATTTCCGCTACCCCTCTTTTCCTTTTTCCCAATGTTGCAATCAGAAATTGAAGCTTAGAATTTGTAGGAATTGGGGTGGCCCAGGCTGCAAAAGTTGGCGTGAACAAGCCGGAGTTGCTTCCCAAGGAGTTTAGCACTGTCATTGATGTTGCTGGGTTCCTCTCTGATGGACAGGTGTGATGTTACACTGCATTCTGATGCTCTGCAATTCAAATCAATCTCTTTGCATGTAACACTATAAACTATTCATAAACTATTTCAGACATGATTTTTAAATTAGTTATTATATAAATCGTTAAAATTACGGAACATGACAATTTGTAATTCGCTGTCATTTTAATTAAATTCTTATTCTTGTTTCACAAATATGTAAAACGACAATTTTGTAGTTAACAGTAAAAGCGACAGTTGAAAACAAGAAAACTTATTCTGAAACTGAAAGCTTCTTCGTGGTGACAATAACATGATGCTCCTTCTTTTATTGCCATTCAGAATGAACTTAAAACTAAATTGCCGTGTTTGTGAGTTTAGGGTAGAAGGAATGTTGACGATGTTTAATCAATGATTCTTGTGCAGGAGAAAAGACTAGCAGCAGAGATTGCTGCTCTTGAAAAAGATACCGGATTCAAATTAAGGCTTTTGGCCCAGAACTATCCTGATACGCCAGGTTTTTGACTATGATCACTGCTCACAATTTAGCAAAATATCACGTAATTCACAGGCTGCTTCTGAAATTTAAGGGTTAAGCTATGACTGTTATTAGGGAATCTTGATAGCTGAAACCAGTGAATTATGCAGGTTTGGCTGTCAAAGACTTCTGGCAGGTAGATGACAGAACAGTTGTCTTTGTTGCTGATCCCACATTTGGTAAAGGATTTTCCACGCTTTTCTTTGTTACTTTTTTCTGTGTTCTTTATTTTTTTTTTTTTGCTTCTTTCTTAATTGATACATCTACCAGTAGAGTTAATATATGAAGAGGTTTTGTTGATCAGGTAATATATTGAATTTCAACGTTGGTGCTTCAGTTGATTTGGACATCCCACGTAGCTTTTGGAGTCGCTTGGCTGGGAAATATGGGAACATTTTCTATTGGAAAGAAAAGGTAGATTATTTTTTTTCTTCTTCTCAATCTAGCTGTTCTTTATTAGCTTTGTTAATGGTTTAACATAACACCAAATGAAACAGGGGGAAGATGCATCTATTGAAGCAGCAGTAACGGCAATTTCTAGTTGTCTGAGAGAACCAGTTGGGCCTAATAATTGTTCTGAGGTGAATTAATTTCGCTGATTAATATCATTTTGTCGTGTGATAGGTGTACTACTGTATAGAAATGATTGAAGATCGTCTTTTTCATGTTTTAAGTATATTATTCTGTGTTAATACATATGGAGTCATGAAATGTATTTCATTGTATAAAATAGGAGAGGATGATATTGTACATCAGCATGTTTTGTTAAGGCATAATGAGATTGTTAATAGTGAAACAATATTGATGCTAAGCAGTCTTTTATACAGGCTTCTCTGTGAATGTCCTAAAAGTAAGTATTTACTTGTGATATAATGAAAATAGAATGTTTTAGTGTAGAACAATTCTGAACTTATAAATTGGTTTTTATGAGATTGGATTAAGTCCATATCCAAATTTTAGATTTTAAGTTCTGAAGGAAGTTACCAGAATTCGTATTCCTAATTAGTATTTGGAAGGTGTTCATGCGTATTAAGTTGAGTGATATCCATAACTATCTAAAACTTTTACAAAGTTTCAGTAATTTTATGAAGTAAATTTAAAGCTACACATTAAAAGGGAATTGAAGTTAGTTCTTTAAATAAGGTATTGTGAATGGAAAAAAATGTGTTTGGAAAGGAAAGTTAAACTAAATGTGAATAGTCAGATTTTAGGTGATGTTAGTAATTGATAAAGTAGCTACTATTTCTTACCAATGATAAGTCAAAAAAAGAAAAGGAAAAAAAATATATTTTACTCTAATTACATTTGTAATTTGTGTTGGAACTGTTTACGTTGTGGTCAAACCTCCTCTTAATGGAGACAAACCCTCATGTTTTGCTCGATAATAAAAAAAGATTAATATAATGTAATGAATGAAAAATAATATTATGTTTTCAATGTGTAAACACAAGCTTGATCTTACATTTGCGAGCATATTTGAAGAAGTTATCTAGATAGATTTAAAGAGAAGTTACGAAAAATATGGTAAGTGGATCTTTAACAAGCATAGTGCATGTTTCACATAGGAAGAAAATTAAATAACTACCAAAAATAGGTTTATAAATAGAAATACGATGATGTAATTTTCTGAAGGTGACAAAAATAGAATGGACTGAATTTATAACACGTTAAAGATATCAATGACTAATGAGACGACTAATGGAAGGAGTGTGTTTTTATCTGGTTTTTTCTATTTTGGTGTAATTTTTTTGAAAAATTTTTAGAATGAGTAAAATGTTTTTTATTTCCGTGATGGATAAATCTTATAACGTTGACATGATTATATCAAAAAAAAATTGTGATACGATAATACTATATTATATGACACAATTTTAATGACATATTACACTGAAATGATGATTCTTTATTAAATAAGATGGTGCGATCGTGACAAAATTTCTTTATTGATGAAATCATATCAACATGATACGAATTATCTTTTATGTGAATATGAAAAAAAAAATTGTATTTTCACCACTTTTCTATTTCAATTGTTTAGGTTCTTTATGACACTTTGATAATTTATTTACTGTTTATATTTTTGGCATGATTTATGTTTAGGAATGAGTAGTTTTTGTCGTTCTACTCATTGTTAATTGAATTTTCAGCAAGTATTCACATTTCTTTCTTGTTCTTAATTTAAGCTATGATTTTGAAAATAATACGTTTAATTCAATAATATTCACATTTTCTGAAAATCACAAACCAAAAATAAATTTCATCTTTATGTTTATTTAGAAAATCAAATTTCTATTAACATAAACATATTTTTTTCTCATATCTATTCATTTTATTAATGTTATTTTTTATGCTTAATATCACTATTAGTGTTAATTAACATAAATCATTTGCAGCATACTATACCATAAAAGAAGAAAAAGAAATACAACCAATGAGGGACTAAACCAAATTTGCCTTCTACAAATTGAAGTTAGTTTATATAGTATTTTATTTCACTCAACTTGAAAATCATTAACGTAATCAGTACGAATAAAAAGAATCTATAATTTATGTCTTTAATTAAATCAATTCTAAATCTAATTTTCTCATTCAACAATATTTTATTAAGAATTTTTTTGTAGCAGCTGCCCCCAAACTCGAATAGATAGATTCCGCCCATGGTTTGAAGCATATGGAATGGGTAGATATTTAGGTCACAGTATGAGTGAAATGAATCTGTGGATACTCCTCATTTGAATAATATATCACTGCAATATTTTGGAACTATATGGACATATGAGATAAGAACAAACGGAGATAAGAGAGCACTCGTTTAATCTCTTTCAGCGTGAAAGCATGTGGGAGCATACATATCACCAATGTCGTCTTTTCAGTTTTAACTTTTTCCAACAAAAATAATTCAATGAGAGAGATATTCTAGATTACATGTGACACCACCCTTTGTAAGTATTCACAAATAATTGGTAGAAACAATCAAACATCTTTGAGAAATCCATGTTGCAAAGGAAAAAGTTATGACATGCTGCAAACTAATTTACATACTGATAGATGCATGAGTAATCCTCTCACACCACGAGATGTTGTTGTATGCTCTGGAATTGTTTTGAGTTTATAGTTCTAACCAATATCCACACGTCAAATTTATTACCTTTCTCTTATAAATAAGAACCCTAGTGTCTTAAAATTATATTATATTTTTATCTTACTAATGGTTCTTAAGGGATGCTTTAATTTTGTTTTTTTTCTTTAATCTTTTTGACAGATATATTTTTAATTGTTTTCCATTGCAAGAAGTGGTACTAATAGTTGCTTAACTTAATATATATTGAATCATCTGCATATACATCTTCAAGTGTAACAAAAGGCTCAATTAGTTATAACTAGAAAATTAAAACTCCCTTGATTGTTGTCCATCATAGGGAGATATGATATGAACATATATAGTTTACATAGTTCCACCACCCCTTCCAGCATATTTGATGACTTCTTTGCTTTACACTCTGGAACGATCTAGAATCTTCTGTAATTCTTGAGGCTGACAAGGGATTGCAAGAGCACCCTTTTGCCTGAAGCCAAATTCTTCCTGTGCTTGATCCAGCAGTCCCAAGAAAGCAGGATCATTCAAGTAATGTAAGCCAACAACGAACCTTTTGGATTCTCCACCCTTGGTTGCAAGAACAGCAAAACATCCTTCCCTAACATCATCTGACACCACACTTGGGGGTCTTCTGTGTACAAAGAGTGAAACACCCTTTTCTATCTTCCCAACGAAAGACCTAAGCATCATCTTCAAAATCTGAAGGCTAGTTTCTTCTTCTTGAATGGATGTAGTGAAGTGGTGAACTTGAAAGCTTGAGTTTTGAGCTTCTGTAAGCTCAGTTTGGCTATTTATATACACTGAGAACATGCTGAAACACAAAATCTTGATTATAGGAAAGAAGCCACTAAACAAGTGGCAAGAAAACGTGGCCATATACAGTGTATTCATGGCCATTATTTGATTGGTAAAATTTTAATCTGGCTGAGTAACACAATTGTTGTATCTAGTTAGAGTGTTAGCAGTGTTATTCCAATATGATTCAAATCCAAATGTTCCGTTTGGGAGTATTGATATGATTCAAATGTTTAATTGTAAGTATTAACAGTCATGGACGTACTTGAATTTGTTAAAGTCAATAAGTGAGCAATCACAACATTTATTTACTAAATCATTTGTTATATTTATTTTAAATTTGTATAACTTATTTATCTTATCTCATTTTTTAATTTTGATTTTCTTATTAAATGCACATGGTAAGAAGAAAGAAATTTGAAAAAAGTTGGAGAATTATAGAGAACTAAAGAACTTAGACTTATATATGATAAATGTGTGGTTTGAAGAAATCTTGGTGTAATCATATTTTTATTACTTTTTTTTATAATAATTGTGTAACAATGTTATTTACATGTCAAATAATGTTTAGAAAATACAAGTGATTATTTACACATGAGACACAAACTAGAAGAATACATGAATATAAAGTCTCTAAAGGTTTTTTTAAGTATTTTGTACAAAGTTCGGTGTGGTGTTAGTTTGGAGATTTGGATTCGTAACAACGCAACAATTACGATAAAAGTGGAATAATTAAGGTTGATAAGATAAGGTAAAGACTAGTTTTCATAGTTTAAATTCTTCTGATAATTTATTATTTACAGGTAGACCAATCCTTGCATCAAAATATTTTAAAAGACTATTATACAATATAATTTACTCTTATTTTTTATTCAAATTAACAAAAACAACTAACTTATTTATTTATTTTTTTCAAACAAAAGTTAGTTAACTCTCTAACACTTTTTGAATATTTTTCAAAAAATCGTAATATTGTTAAGATTAATGTACGGGTGTCTCTAATGCCCATAGAATCGTTGTCCCTTAGAACAATTTGATACCACTTTAGGCTTTCAATTCATTTCTTATGCATAGGTTTGCCTTATTTTACCATTAGAATTTCACTTTTTTTAAGATGACTACCATAAGATTGATAGAGATTTGTCATAACACACATTGGAAGATCGTGTGCCCACTCATTCATTTAATAATGACATCTTCTGTACAATATTAATTAGTGGAGGAATGGACAAAAGTGCACAAGTTTATAGTTTAACATGTGAAAAATTCTCCTTTTTCTTTTGCAAGTTCTTCGAGAGTCATTGTGTAATGGGAGTATGCATAGATGAAACATCATATCCAATTTATCTCAAAAAAACAAAAGTTTGAAAGATATTTTAACCATAATTTTTGAGTAACCATCTTTATCCTGATAGGTAATATTTTAATTTTTGAAACCTGATGCATTGTGTTTTGAACAAGTAAATATGGTTCTAAATTACTTATTGTGATTACCTTGCTGCCATTCACACTGAAGTTACAGATAGTTCCGCAATATAGCAAAACCACGTACACACTGAATTAAAACCATGAACTGGAGTTATCTATACATAGAATGATACACTATTGCATTCACAAACTTGTCCCCAGGCCCCTACTGCCCTTATTTATAATGAAAGCGTTTTGCTGTAGAACTTCACCCCTTCACAATTTCATGCGTAGGTCAAATAATAACACATGTTAACCAACGTCACACTGTTACATCAATTTGATTGATCTTATCCTCATGCATGCTTCAACATTTTGACCAATGACATGCCATACAGTAGCAGAATACAAGGTATTAGGACTTTTGTGTGGAAGTATCAGTTACAAATTATTAATCAAAATAGTTTAATATGATTCAATATCTTAGCGCGTATGAGAAGGAAGGAACTGATTTGGCAATAATGGCAATGAATTATGACTACCACCACTTGCCACTTGAAGCTTCTTACCAATAATAATCTCTTTCAATCAAGGGTGGGGAATCCAAAAGGTTCGTTGTTGAGGCTTTCTTAAGACTGCTTGAACAAGCTGAAGAAGAGTTTGGTTTCAGACAAAAGGGAGCTCTTGCAATCCCTTGTCAGCCTCAGGAATTACAGAACATTCTAGATGGTCGGAGAGCACAGAGATAAGCACCAAACCAAAGGTGCACAAAGGATATTGATGTTCCTAACTTCCTATATGTATGACATTCAGTTGTATGAAGTTTTAATTTCTTGTTATCATTGTTATAAGTACGTAGACGATTAATCAGATCAATTGATTCCCATCACTTGCAATTAATAAAAGTAGTCGGAAATATTTGTTGTAGTTAATGTAAAGGGTTCTAATCAAATCCAAGAATATGTATATATATTTTTTACGAGATATCGTTATTCAAGTGTTATAGAGATTCAATTATATTAGAGCAAGTTCATCAGTTTCACAATTTTGATTAAATATTTATCATACTAAATTAATAAACATAAAAACAATAAAGTAATAAACATGAAACAGCTTCGTAAGGGATTTACTTACAATAATCATATTGTAATTTTTACTTTGTTTGATAAGTTTATGTTAAACAATAAATGCATACAGCCTTAAGGTTTATACTGTAATTAACGTTAATACTCTTCAAACTTATTAGTGTGTTAGCGGGATTGTCTTTCATCTTTTCTTTTCAAATGTTTCCCAAAGCATAAGTTTGCATCAAAAGTTAAAATTGTTTTCTTTATAGAATGTTAAAAAAAATATTATATTGTTGTTTGCAGATGTTCTAGTCGAGCAAAATTTACAAAGTTTCGTTTTTGATGGTTGTCATGATATTGATCCTTAACACTTAAAAATTTCCTAACCATGTTTGTATTGGTTTGATGTCACTGTGCGACGATTCTTAAAATTATTATTAATTAACATTATTATTTTTAATAGTAATATTATTCTTATTAATAATGATAATTATAATAATAAACAAAATATGATCATAGAATATAGAATCGATATGATTGATTGTAAGTTTTATATGTCCTGACCGTGTTCGAATCTCTATGAGAACTGATTGTGAATGCAATTCTTCTAATGTAAGTTGAATGAGATTCTGTTAAATAACTAAAACTAAGTAGAAAAAAAAAAATTTTACAATAACTATAAAGACTTGTTGGTACTTGGGGAGAGTGAAGGATGAGAAAGATGAATATTTGATTTAATTAATTTTTCAATCACTTTTTTTAAGGTTCAATCAAGTTCTTTAAATTTTATTAATGCAATAATGTGAGATTTTCGTTTGCTGAAATATAGGTTATTTGATTTTATAAATTGTGATTATGTACATTGTTCGAAAATTAAAATTATCGATTTTTTTTATAACGATTTTAGTGTTAGTTAGATAAAAAAAAAATAATCACATGATTAGGCCTTCAAAATAGAAGAACTTGATGGGATATTTTATTAACAAGAGACTAAATTATATTATATAAATAAACGACAAAAGTAAAAGGTAATTAAATCAATAATATTTTTCTCCACGTATTATTTATTATCTATTGTTCTTTTCTTATCTTAATAATTTTTCTTAATATTAACGGTTTCAATTCTTGCTATCTCTCTATCAAACTTATTAAAAAGATATAATATATATGTACAAGTAAACCAGTATAGCTTTCTTCAATTTGCTAGTAATTCTTTGATGAAAAGTAAATTTAGAATACTTTTCTTCGTCTCTTGTAAATTTCTATATTTTATTTTCGGTATCTTTATTCTAATCTAGATTTTAATATTTTAAAAATAGAAATAATTAAATTACTTTATATCATTAATAAATTTAAATATAACAGTAATCTCAAGTATGTTAAGATGACATTTTTAAAATCTGTCACTGCATCCGAGTTATTGTTCCGTTGGTCACAATTTTTTCTTAAAAGGTGCTTCTGAGGATTAGGGAAGAAAGGTGTATTTAAATTGTCATTGGTCTCGACTCTTAAGTGATGTGAAACTATATTGAGTGTATTGGAACAAGTCTTATGGACTCAGGACTAAGAAAACTCAAATACATTGAAATGACATTTTTAAGACTCCTCAACGTATCTAAGATATTATCCGCTTTAGAAGAATTCGTAATTCCAGTCACAGTTTTGTCCTTAAAAAAACGTCTTAAAAGAATTACGGAAGAGATATTATCAGTTTTAGAATTCAGAATTCTGTTACAATTTTATTCTTAAAAGACACGTTAGAAAATTAAGAAAAAAAGATATATTTAACTAACATGTAAATAATATAACACTATATTAAATATAATACATCGTAAATTATATATTTGAAAATATTTATTTATTATTTAGAATGTGGTGTTTAAAAACAGTTGCACCTAATCAACCATAAATCTCCTTTCCAAACATCTTTTACAAAACAATAATTTATACATCCCACCTAACAGATATTACAAATCAGAGACTCCACTGCACTGCTCACTTGGTCAGCAAGATCTATTCCATCAAATCGATCGAATCCTGCATTGAAAGATAAATCATGAGGAAAAAAGCAGATATTAATACAAAGAGAGCAATAATCATATATTTTTGTAATTAGAATTTAAAAATATTACAAATAATAGCTGTCAACCAAATAAAAAAAAAGAATACACCATTCTAATATTAAATTTGAAATTCTTTTGTGATCTCACTTTTCAAATCTACCGTTTCAAACATATTTAAACTCCATATTTACGAAGAAATCAATTTAAGAAAGAATCATTTATGCTAAAAAAAACACCTCACTTCACTGGAAAAAAGTAGTGTTAGATTTTATTGGACAGCCAAATATATTATAGAGTAAAACATAGGGACAACAAAATCTTGGCTCTACCTCAACGACAAACGCTGCTTAGCGCGTTTGAGAAGAAATTGATCCGATAGCAATCCATACACTGTGTGGCTTCTGCACTCACCTATAAATAATCAAGGTTTTTCGTGTTTCTGCATTCAATTCTATAGTGCCCACAAGCTCAAAATTAATTTAGAACCTTTTAAAGTTTACTATAGTTCATATCAAGATGCTTAAGAGTTTTGTTGGGAAGATAGAAAAGGGTCTTTCAGTTTTTGTACACAGAAGGCAACCACTGAGGTACTGCAGTGAAGGCACAAGTGTGGTGCCAGATGATGTTAGGGAAGGATATTTTGCTGTTCTTGCAACCAAAGGTGGAGAGTCCAAAAGATTCATTGTTGAGTTACATTACTTGAATGATCCTGCTTTCTTAGGACTGTTGGATCAAGCAGAACAAGAGTTTGGTTTCAGGCAAAAGGGAGCTCTTGCAATCCCTTGTCAACCTCAAGAATTAGAGAAGATTCTAGAGGGTCGTAGAGCGTAGAAAGCATCCAGCACCAGCGGTGCAGAGATTCAAATACCATTGATTTGATGTTCTTAATAACTTCCTGTGTATGAAATGCGAGTGTGTAGAAAGTTTGAATTTGTAGTTATATTTTGCTACTGCACGAAGATGTGCAGGTAGATATTCATTATCCTTTCTAGGTCAATTTCTTTTCATCACTTGTTGCAATTAATAACAGCGAAGCATTATCGATGGTTCATTACAAGAAAACATGTGACTACTGCCCATACAAAAAGAAAGGAAGTTTATGCTAACGTCAGTCCTCCCTCACAAATGCTAATGGGAGATTATATTAATTTAAGTAAGTGTTGATTTAATCCATGTTAAAAATGTAAAAAATATTATTTATTAAAACTGCGTCGCTTAAATCAATAACAATGTAAATATAAGAATTATTTGTTTGAGAGTGATTTAGATTATTTAAATATGTATAATGTTAATATGAAAAAACAATTTCAACATTTTAATGTATAAAAACATCTTTCTCACATATTTTCTCTCCAAGATATTCATAACCTCTTAATAGTTATTCCTCATTTGATTTACAATCAAACGAAGGAAAGAGGTTTCACTCATTTTCTAGCCTACACTTTTGCAGTTAGCTTTCTTGCGTTTCAAACACATGGCAGATTAATATTGCACACAAGAGGACAATTGACATAAGCTAAATGTATCACTTGACATATCTCATGTCAGTTTTATTTTTATCAGTACCAAAGAATGAGAAATAAATAGGATGTTTCAATCCTTTATACAAATTTACATAATTTTTTTTAAAATAAAGCAGTTTTATAAAGTTAAACTAGACATAAATTTAAGTTAATATTCACTTGTTTTTTTAAGTTCATCTTGCATTGTTTTTACCAAGGTTCTTTTTCTAGAACTTCATTATTTGATGAAGCTGATGCAGTTTGTTTTGGAGGTATTGAAGAGAGAGTGACCTATGCATGCAATGATGTATTTGCAGTGACAGAGTTGTCTCCAGGCCCCTCCTCTCCCCTTACGCGTAAAGAAAGCGCTTTGCTGAAGTGTAGAAACTCCAATCACAAGAGAGCTAAACGTTTCCATTCTAAGAGGTCATGAAGCAGATCATATCCGCATGGTTAACCGAAACTAAGAAAATTTCATCACATATAGCACCAACAACAATATAGATTCAACTTGTTATTGCCTATGTTTTCCTGTAATAATGCGTAACAAGAAAACACTAGGTTCTCACCACAATCCCTATTTTAACATTCTATCCAAGTTGTTTGTAAAGTAGATTTATTTAATCATCTAGAAATTCTCAATTTAACAGTATCAGTTTTTTTCTCTCTAAAGGTACTCTAAGGAATTAGGAATGAACTCAAATTACTATCATAATATTTCTCAGTTTTATATTGAGAATGCTATAATATGTATCTATTTGATAATATTAAATAAATTGTTAGAAGTATGAATTTGATAATATTAAATAGATTGTTAGAAGTATGAGTTCAAGTCTTATAAATAAGAATACTCACAAACAATACAAATATATTATGTTAAAGTTTTGAGTTGAAAATGATAAGTTTGATTCATATTAAAATATTTTTAATAAATTCTTCTTAAAACAAACTCACTGGAGAAAAAAAATTATTAAAAAATTTAAATGTGTGAAATCTCACATTAAATTAAAATATGGATTTAAGTCATTTTTATTATTGTTAAATCTTCACAGGGAATTCCCTTAAAACCCCGCATAAATTTCAATCAATGAACTCAATAAAAAAAATGTGTCAATGATGGTGCCAAATAATATTTCGATTTATCTATATGTAACTTGTTAGAGAGTGTGTAAAGTTATCCAAAATTACTAAAGAAAAATTGTCAATAAATAATAGAAAACAGTACGTGGTATTCGTGAGTGAGTTAACTCATACATTTAAGAAATGTTACAAATGTTATATGGTTTTTCTTTAAATGTACAACTTTTTCTTATTTTGTAAAACAATTAAAAGAAAGACACTACTTTAGTGTTTCTGAGAAATAAATTGAACCGTGATGAAAAAAAAAATTATTATCCAAATTTTACTTATAAACAAATGTTAAATATAATGAAAAACTGATCTCTAATAAAACTGACTAAAGATTTAACGTAAATCGAATGATCTTAATATGATAATATATTTTACTTTTTGTAATATATATAATATATTTTTTATCAGTAAAGAAAATAAATAAAAGAAAATATTTCAGAAATATTTTAAGAAAATAAAAAAAAAAAGAAATTTATCTTAAGAGTATTTTGATTTAATTTTATTTTAATTGAAATTTAAACTGATTCAATTTCATTAACAAGATGGATGTGTAGCTCTTAACTACATTAATGTTAATTGATTATTGGATTAATTTTTTAGGTAGAAACCATCTAAAAAACTTTGCACATGTTCTTACTATTTTATTCTACAATCTACTGTCTTTACAATCCTGTTATTCCTAGAATTTGAATAAAATAATAAATATAATCGTACGATTCTCTATGATTTTATGATGCAAATCCTTTCCATCTTAAACCTTATAGTTTTTGCCAAATCATGGTATCTTAATTCTTTTACATCACGGATTTTCTTTAATTAATATCGTGATCAATATTATGATTATAACTAATATGAGAAGTTTACGGACACGATTCATTTAATTTAACCGTACAGTACTTGTGTCTTGATACGTCGTGTGCAATACTTCTCGTACACCATTATCACTCACATTTAATTTCCAAGAAATTTTCCTTAAGTTGCTGAGCATGGTGATCCTAGGAACAAAGACTAACAGCATCATGTGCCTTGCCCAAATTAATTGAATTCTAACGAATTAGAATCACTTTGTTGATGAAACCAATGTAGTGAGATTTAGTGATATAGAAAGTTGAGGGCTTGTGTTCCACAATGGTAGAGTTAATAATAATATGGACTTTTTGGCACCACCATAAATTGGAAAAACATTGTTTGCTTGTGGGTTCAGAAACACGACACTTTTTTCGAGGTCATTTTCATCCATCTGGCTCTGCAATCGCAAAGACAATACACGCGTGTACTTGATCATATATGGGGTTAATTGTTATTGTCGGTACAATGAATCGGATTAACTATTCTGATTTAAGTTATCAAAATGATTAATTTCTTTTCTTTTTGCTTATGGATTAATTATCCCTTTGCTTCATTTCGATGGTTGAAATTGTCAAATCATATCTTCAAACTGTTGATACTTTCTATCGTTCACGTAGGATATCATATTTCTTTTCATCAATATTCATTAAAAAAAAAGTTTGAAAAGTACAGATTTAAACAATTGAAGTGTTAAACTATTTGATGTTAGAATTCTAATTGTGTATGAAATTTGATTGAATTTGAAATCTTTATCCAGTAATGGATATTTATTTATATCTTAGATAGTATATTATTTTATACATTTTTAATTGTATAAAATTTTGTAAACTTAATCTTCTTTGTACAAATCAATTCAACATTCGAATTTATACAAAAAAAATTATTATGTGAAGTGTAAATTCACACCTAAATAAAGTCGACCAATACCAGATGCGACGACAAATCGATCTACATAGATAAATGTTTAGTTACCAAGTAAATAAAAATTATTTGAGCAAAAATTATATTCATCATGCTCGATAAAGAATATCCAATACATTTCTAACTAATTGATATGAACGTGATCACGAAATTCACCCACGTAACTAAAGAAAACAAAAAGTGGAGAGAGAGAGAGAGAGAAAATTGGCATATGTTTTAGCTAAAATTCATTCACTCAATGCGATTCTCATACGTGTCTTACTATGTCTTTAATAGGCTTTCAGATACAGTAAAAAAATAACTATTATAGATATTTTATATTAGTTGTACTGGATATTTAGAAAGGGAGGGATTTTCAATGTTAATGTTGAAAGTGGTATTCCATTTCAGACGTAAGGAGTAATCAATATAGAATATGTCACATTCGTGAGTCTAAAAACCATCACATATACAAGAGACTACGTTTTATATCGATTGTGATCACAAGTAAATTAAAATGCACTGTCTTTCTTTAAAATATGGTTCTGTTTAAATGCTTCTTTCTTATAAATAGATTTTTTTTTTTACAAACCAAATATTAGTACCAAATATATATTATATAGATACCAAATTTTGTTGTATTTTCTATCTAAGAATGTTAGCAAAATGATAAAGATAAAAATAAATGAAATTTGATCAAACCAAACAATTTTTTTATAACAAATAACAACAATACATAATAAAAATGGTTAGTTAAAAAGAGATTAAAAAGAATCGAAAGAGCGTTGTCCTTCGAGAAAAAACTCTTAACATTGCACAAGACAAGACAAAACAATATACACTAATATAACAATTTTTTTAGATAAATCGAGTACAGCTAAGAATCTCTAAATCTTAAATCTTACTAATACCAATATTTTTTTAAAATAATATATAGATACAATGAAAACCCTTTCTTCTCAAAGACTCTAAAAGATGCTCTAAAATTTCAACTTTCTTTCAATAATTTTGGATATAAGTGTTAGTTGAAATTAGAAGCTCCCATATGAACTTGATGGACTTCAAATTCTTCATTCCTTGTTTATTTCCTATTATTCATGGCTGTAGTTTATTTGAAATTTATTTAAGATCCTTCATACTCATGGATTCATCTATAAAGAAAGAGAACGAAAAGAGTTTTATCTGACGGAAGTTGCTTAACAAAGTACGTGGGAAAGGAAATTAGGATAAATGGTTAAAAAAATTATAATATAAAAGCAGGATATGTGGGCAAAAACTTATTTGTAGAGAAAGATGAATGGGAGAGAAAATTCATATGAAGGAAGAAATTAATTTTTTAGGTGGCAACCTTATAGAGCATAACATGAAGAGATATCTATATATAATTAAGTTGAAGAGAAGAGGTTGGATGGTAATGGGGAGGATCTAAAGGGGTATCCAATGTAAACTATGCAACAACTATATAATTAAAAGGGATTTGAGACCTCAATAACAACAAAGTATTTTTGATTTAGTGTTAATATATCAAAGGTCAAGTATGACATAGAATAATTCATCAAGGATAACTTCTAAAAAAAGAAAACTACCGATTCACACTCTAAATATATGTCCATTTTGTCAACGAGAAGAGAAATATGTGCAACATATGTTTTTTTTTTTTTTTTTTTTTTAAATATTTATGCTTTTGTTTTTTTTTTTATTTTTTTAATTGTTTTTAAAAGGTTTCCAAAAACCCATTTGCCTTTTCCCAAA